>ERZ779622.115-NODE-115-length-55980-cov-6.239821_pt1 | contig 55980 bp, 63 predicted proteins | sample MGYA00514188_ERZ779622 | MGnify/ENA primary metagenome ERZ779622 (study PRJEB29562, sample SAMEA4376702) | mouse gut metagenome | isolation source: Cecum | study: EMG produced TPA metagenomics assembly of the A DSS colitis mouse model was used to assess the... | reverse complement strand
ATTCGGACACATGTCGCAGTCAGACAGAAGTTCCTGTCCGGCGGCGCTTTCATACTCTCCCTTTCTTCTTTTCTTCCTATTTTATTGTAAACTATCTTTGTTTTTTAGTTGACATTCCCTTTTCTTTTCTGTATACTAATTCTTGCAGTTGGTTTACAGCAAAATGCAAACTAATTGCAGCACCGACTTTTTCAATCATACACAGAAAGGTATTTATCAAGATGAATCTGTCAAAAGAAAACGACACACAAAAACCCCAAAAATCACAGGAGACCAAAGCCGCCCCATCACAGCATGCCAAAACTGCAGCCAGACGCCCCATAGATATCAAGTCCATGGCGCTTATCGGTCTCATGGCAGCCATAACCTGTATTTTGGGACCGATTTCCATTACGCTGCCCTTTACGCCAATTCCCATCTCCCTTACCAATCTGGCGCTCTGCCTTTCCGTTTTTGTGCTTGGCATGAAAAAAGGCACCTTCAGCTATTTGATTTATCTGCTGCTAGGGCTTGTGGGACTCCCCGTATTTTCTTATTTCACCGGTGGAGCCGCAAAGCTTTTCGGTCCGACCGGCGGCTATCTCATCGGCTTTATTTTTATGGCGCTGATTGCGGGATTTTTTATTGATAAATGGTTCGATAAATGGTATCTGTGTCTGTGCGGCATGATACTCGGCGCTGCCGTATGCAATCTTTTCGGCAGTATCTGGCTTGCCTTCCAGAATCACATCAGCCTTGGAGCCGCCCTGCTTGCAGGAGTCGTTCCTTTTATTCCGGGCGATTTGGCAAAAATGGCGATTGCACTCCTGCTTGGCAGAGCCTTGCGCAAGGCTCTGCAGCGGGCGCATTTGAGCGTTGTCTGACTTGCACATGTTTGCCGGGCAGCGCCGTACGGCTTGTACCGTTTTATTCTTTCTTACGCGTTAAGAAAATTCCAATGATTGCACCAATCAGAATAATCGGCGCTGCCCTGACAAACAGCCATTCAAACGAGTGAACTGCCGTTCCGAGAACGGCGGTTTCAGAATCACTATAATTCCACCCCAAGTAAGGGCTTTCGAATGCCAATAGGATTCCAAAAATTGCTGCTATAACTACGCACAATGCGATAAAAAGCCAATGCAGAATCCTTCTCCTTGTAGTTTTTCTCTGCGCAAGCTGCGAGTTTATTACCTCCAGCTTTGCGGAAATCGCCTTTAAGTCATCGGCTTTTGGCGCAATGATGTTTTCTCCAAGCAATGTGCTCACAGGGATTTCTAACGCTTCCGAAATAGAAATTAACATATCGGAATCAGGAACCGATAATCCCCGCTCCCATTTGGAGATAGTTTGCCGTACCACATTCAGCTTGATGGCAAGTTCTTCCTGCGAAAGTCCTTTTGATTCTCTGCGTATTCTTATGTTTTCGTTTAACATTATAGACCGCCTCCTTTTGGTTACGCAATTACCTAATTACCCGTATTGTACGAGAAATTACCCGTTGCTGCAAGCAACGCTTATTAACATCCGAATTTTACGGTTTAACCTGCAGCACAAATCTTGGCAGAAACGTTTCGCCTTTCCCCTTGACTTTTCTGATTCTACTGCTATACTAAAAGCCGGAAACACTTTATTAAGTGTTTCCGGCTTTTACCGGTGAGTTCGAGACCTTCCTCACCAACCCGTCCGCAGGGCGGCAAAAAAACAAAACTAAAGGAGAATCCAAATGAACAACAAAAAAGTAATGTTTCTGACACAGGCGGCTATGATTGCCGCTCTCTATGTGGTGTTGACTTTTATTGCCAACGCCTTCGGTCTTGCCTCCGGCGCCATTCAGGTGCGGCTCTCGGAAGCCCTCGCCGTCCTTCCCTTTTTTACCCCCGCCGCTATCCCCGGGCTTTATGTGGGATGTATGCTGGCAAATTTTCTAACCGGCGGCTGCGTGCTGGATATTTTTGTAGGCAGTCTCGCCACTTTGATTGGTGCGCTCGCTGCCTATGTACTGCGCAAATGGAAATGGCTGGTGCCGCTTCCCAACATTATCGCCAACGCCCTGATTGTACCCTTTGTCCTGATTCACGGATACGGCATGGCAGATGCATGGTGGTACTTGTTTTTGACGGTAGGCGCCGGTGAAATTATTTCCTGCGGCATACTGGGTATGGGGCTTCTGCTTGTGATGCGCAATTATTCTACACAGCTTTTTAGGACGGCAGACTAATTGCTCACGCAGACATCCCCACTGACAGAACCAATATCCATAACAGGTGTATTTTCCACAGCACCGCTTCCCATATGCGCCAGTACATAATGACTGCTTCTATTGTTTATTTGTGCTGACGGCAAGTCCAAGTCAATATCGCCGCTGACAGTTCTGGCTTCTATGCTGACACTACTGTCAGCGGCAACTTTAACGTCCGCATCGCCGCTAACGGTTGTTATTTTTACCGGCTGTGTCACTGTCGCAAAGCCTGCCGCAATGTCTCCGCTGATGCTTTCCAGTACTGTTTTTGCATCCAGTCCGCCCACCGCCACGTCACCGCTTTTTGTCTTCACATACAGGCTTCCCCTGCCGCTCTTTAAGCTTATGTCTCCGCTCGCCGAAAAGAGCTGTCTGTCCCCCCATGCTTCCTCCACATCAATATCTCCGCTCAAACTTTCTATCAGAATATGCTCCGCCTGCACTCTTCCTACGCTGGCATCCCCGCTTGCTGTTTTCATCTGCAGATTCTGAAGCTCCCATATATCCCTCATAGAGACATCTCCGCTCTTGCTTTCCGCATATATCTGCCCTGTAAAACCGGAAGGAATTATGAATTCTATCTTATGTTTCCCTGTTGTGATTCCCCAAAAAATACCGCTCACACTGACGGAAAGCAGCGCCTTATCCCTCCCCTCAAAGCAGAGCGCGGTCCCCCTTTGTTCCACTCTCATCAGCTCCGTATCCTGATTTCCGTATTCTTTTACCAGCAATTCCTCTCCATCACCATGCAAAAAAACAATATCCCGAAAAGTTTCCCGCACCCAGATGGTCTCAATTCCTTCCAATGAAAAATTTCCTGTATATACCACGTCGCTACTTGTAAACATACAAATCCTCCTCGCACCTTGTTTTTTTACGAATGCTTGCGCTGTGACATGCAAGCTTCTATCGCCTCAATCCGCTGGCTCATTGTGGGATGGTCGTAAGTAAGCTTTACCACCAACGGATGCGGGCTCAGACAGACAAAAGAATCTTTTGAAAGTACCTTCAAGCCCGAAATCAAAGCTTCTCCGTAACCGTTTTCAGCAGCAAACCGATCTGCCGCATACTCGCACCTGCGGATTAAGACGCCGGAAAGCAGTCCCAGAAAAGGAGACAGGAAAGCAAGGCACACAGACGTCAAAAGAAGAAAGGCATAGCCATAATTTAATCCCGAAAAGCCAAAATATGCATAAATCTCCGGTCTGGAAACCAACACCCAGGCAATCAGAACGTAGATTACAATATGAAGCATGTTAATTCCATAGAGCTTCAAAGTATCCCTATGCTTGTTATGTCCCATTTCATGAGCAAATACCGCCACAATTTCATCATCCGTCATAAGCTCTAAAAGCGTATCGTATAAAACGATGGTCTTTGTCTTTCCCAACCCCGAAAAATAAGCATTTGCCTTGGAGGAGCGCTTTGACGCATCCATCACCTTGATTTCCTTTACTGTACAGCCGTTTTCAGAAAGAAGCGCGCAGAGACGCTCCCGCAGTTCCCCATCGGGCAGCGGCGTAAATTTATTGAAAATACGTCCCATAAAGGGGCTGATTATCACAAGGACCAGCAAAAAGACCAGCATAATTCCCACAAAGACAGGAAGAAACCAGTTGCCCAGCGCGCGGTGAACAAGGATGAACAAGCTCAAAATGCCGCAGGTAATGACAAGATTGATAATTAGATTCTTTAACTGGTCTATCAAAAAGGTCTTTTTTGTGGTGCGGTTAAATCCATATTTCTGCTCAATTCCCATCGTATCCACATATTCAAAGGCAAAAAGCGCAGTCAGGAATACAAGACCGTCCAGAATCAAAACCATATTTCCCGCCGCGTAATCACCCTCTATGCCAAACAGGTCTAACAACCGCGCATGGATATTCAACCCAATCATGACAAAAGTAATCACGTACGTTATGATATGCCGGAAAAATGCCAGTCTTGTTTTTTCCTTGTGATAGGCAAGCCACTTCGCATAAGACGCCTTGTCATACACATCTTTTACATTTTCCGGAATTTCCCTGTCGGCTGACTTTATCTCCAGATACTGCATAAAGGTTTCAAACAAAAACACGATGAGGATAACCGCCATTGCAATATATTTATAATTCATCATGACTCCCTTTCCGCGCTGCTTTGCTGCGCCTCACGAGCTTTCATCTGCTTTTTCCATCTTAGATGGCACAGCAAATCCTTGATAAAAGAAACAAGCGAGTAATATATCGGTATAGTCAGAAAAGCTATCCACCCCATCCAGTTTCCTTCCAGAAAGCCAACTGTCAAAAAAATCAAAAGCATGTATACCGGATATGCAAAAAGACTCGCATTTCTTCTTCTTACTGCCGTAATCAGACTTTCCAGAATCGGTATCCACAAGAGCAAAAGCCATCCCGGATGCCATGCATGGTATACGATGCCGATGACAAGGTATGCGATGCAGATTATCAAGGCAGTCGGAAACTGAAGCCTCGGCTGTGCCGTCCAGCCTTTTTTACTCGGAAACACCTCTCTGCCGTTCTCTGCAATATGTATGCCATCCCAGCCATTTTCTTCTTCGCGGAAAGCCGACCTGCCATGCTCATCCACATGAATCCCTTTCCAGTCTACATGTACCTTCTCCCCGCCGTCTTCTTCTACATGAATGCCGTTCCAGCCGACATGAACCCTTTGTCCGTCCTTCTGTACATCAATGCCGCCTTTTCCAATATGGACGCCGACGTTTTCATCTCCATTTCCTGCGCTCCATTTTTCGTTGAAGTCATTGAAATCTGTTCCATTTTGCTCATCCGGCTCCTTGGGCATGGGGATTTCATCCTCCGTCCGCAGCAGTTCATCTAAAGATACACCGTAAAGCCGCGCCAGAAGAATCAAGTTGTCCGTATCCGGCGATGCTTCCGCACGCTCCCATTTACTGACCGCCTGCCTGCTGATTCCCAGCTTTTCCGCCAGCGCTTCCTGTGACAGATTGTTTGCCTTGCGCAAATTTACAAGTCTGTTTGCAATTTCTATATTCATATATGCTCCCATCTGCGCTTCCGCGCATATCTGTAGTTTTCTTTTCCCGGGAAAACTGCCAAAAGCTTTGTGCCTTTCAGTATAGGGAAACCCTCGTGGTTGCACCATACATTCTGGTTTTCATTTGCAGCTTTTGGGGGGCAACCATCGGTTGCATCCCAGTATTTATGGCAATAGAAGGCAGATATATCTGCCTTCTATCCTACCTTATATATGTCATAAAGCTATTGCCGTTCTCCTGCATCCATTCCGTAAAATCCCGCTGTCCAACTCTTTTGATATCCCCCGTCTGCGGATTCATCACACCATAGCTGTATTCGTTGAAGCCGACAATCAACACCGCATTGCCGTCGTTCAAGGCAGCCAGCACAGGTATATCCTGATTGACATAATAGAGCACAGCCTCCGGCGAGCAGCCCTTCAAATCCAAAATTTGTGCACCGACCAGATTTTCCTCCAAAATGGCATATGCGCTTTTCCCTCTTGCAAGCAAATACTCCGAATTGACAAACACACCCTCCAGCTTCAGCATGGCATCCAGACAGACGGAAAGGCTGCTGCGCTCCTCGCCCGCTTCTGCGGCCTCTATTGCCATAATTTGATTCCTTGCCGCCCTGTTTCCCCGCAGCCACACATAATCGCCGCTGTCATTCATCACAATACCGGACACGCTGTCCGCCAAAAGAACCGCTTTCGCCGGTTCCCTGTATATCCCCGCAATTCCTTCCGGCCCATAGACATAAAACCAGCCCTCTCCGGCTCCGCCATCCGGTATCAGCTCGCGGCTTCCCTCGTACAGCACCTCCTTGGGTGTAAGCACCTGAAGCGTTTTTTCATCAATTGCCTTTCTGACTGCTATCTGAATATATTTCCCGTAGTTTTCCGTGATGACGGCACTCACCATGTTCTTGCTGCTGCCTTCTTCACTGCTGTTCATAATATAGTCCTGTACCGTTTCTACATAAGAGCCGTTCTCCGTCTTTATCAGACGGTTTAACGTAATCTGATTGTTCTGCATGATACAACTGCTGACAAAAATATCTTCCTGTCTGTAGGTTTTCAGCGTTTTCCCCTCCGGACTGCTGATGTGTACGGCATACATAGGGAATGTAGTTCTGCCTGCGCTGTCCACGTAAATATCGCTCCTGCGCGCCAGTCCATAGACCAAATCCTCTCCCATAAAGCCCAGCGGCATGATGCACTCATTCGCACCCGCGCTTATGCTTATCTTCTCCCTGCTCGCCAGATTCATCAGGACAAGCTCTTTTGCTTCGTACAGATTCCCTTCCGTCTGCCACACTACCATCTTGTTATTTCCGGACACCTTCATACTGCCATCCTGCGTAATTTCAACAATTTGACTGTATGTCTTTTCCGCAAGGTTAATTTCATAAACAAAATTGTCTAGCTTCAGATAAAGATAGTTTTCCCTGCTCAAATATATAAGCTGTTCTACTTCCGACTTCAATATCTGATAGGTCTTGTGATATGGAATATAGAGCTCTTCTTCCACGGTGTTCACCGTACTGTCATAATAATAAATCTGCAGCCCAACCTCTCCTTCGTGGCTGCCCCTGTTCATATAGCCATATACTGCAAAGCGAACGCCTCCCTCATCAATATCCAGCACCTTAATGCCATGTTGATTGTAAAGCGTTCTCGCATCTGCATGATATCTGTCATAAAATCCAAAGATAACGGCTATCCGATTTGTTGTGACATTGTAGCTGTAGAGCCTGTTCTGCACTTCAAAAGCAAAAACATTGCCGTCTTCGCTCTCTATCACGGGCATATCCTCGCTCTCCACGCCTATCAGTATCTTGTCATTGGCATAAATATCATCCTGCTCATCCACAAGGCTGTTCATGGTGCGGTTATAATCCAAAAGGTATATTCTGTCCGTCGTATAGCGCAGCCGGTAGTATTCTTCGACATAAAAATACTTTATATCGTCGCCGCTTCCCGTAGATACCACATAATGCGACACAATACTCGCTGTCTGGGCAGCAAGCTCCGTAACATTAAATATCGGATCCGTGACCGGGGATACCTGCAGCTTCCCCCACGAAATCTGATTCAGCGTACAGTGAATATCCACCTTATGCAGTGTGGAATTGTCGCCCTCCGCATTTGTTTCCATATAAATTGCTAAGTCCCGCACCGCATCCTTATCAAAGGTTTTATGGTGAAAGTCCATCGCAAACTGCAGCTTTTCCGCCAAATGAAAGTTTTCCGTCCACACGATTCTGGTATAATAACGTATGTTACGCCCATCTTCCCCACCCAGCAGTAAAATCAGCTCATACTCTTTATTTTGTTCTATCAAGTCCTTTACCGTGATGGTTCCGGTAATCCTGCCGTCCCTTTCCTCGTACTCTGTTATGGAAGTATTCTCTATCAGCCTGCTTCCATCCACGCTTCTCACTTCATAGGAGAGTGCCGCAATGGGCATACCATAAGTCTCAATCGCAAATTCCGTAGTACGTCCCCCGTTCAATCCCGTTATGGTGTCCCGCATAAAAACAGTATTCATGGGCTGCACATAACCATGCAGCTCATTATATACCATCCCGTCCATTCCCATATATACGACCGGAAGACTTGCCGGCGGCATCTCCGCCGTCAAATCGTTATTTCCCTGATTCATAATTCTGCTGATAATAAAAATTGCCGCAAAAAAGGTAATCCCGAACACGATTCCTTTTAGTATCGCTTTTTTCAATCTGCCGTTTCCTCCTCCAAGAGCCTCTGCAGGGTTGTCTTCACATGAAGAAAATCCGTTGTCCGCGAAATCCTTCCGCCTTTATGACGGATTCCGTTCTTTTTCACCGCACGAATCAATAGGTTTTTGGGCGTATGCTCCATATCAATAAATTCCAGAATCTGCGTCTCATACCCCATTTCTTCCAACAAATTGGCGCGCACCGCATCCGTCATAAGCGCCGCCATACGCTCTTTTACAATCCCATATTTTAAAATAGCAGACAGTTCCGGACATGCAAGCTGCCGGTTCATCTCATGCTGACAGCAGGGAACCGCCATAATCACCTGCGCCCCCCACTTCACCGCTTTATACAAGGCATAGTCCGTCGCCGTATCACAGGCGTGGAGCGTCACCACCATATCCACACTCTCTGCACCCTCGTATGTGCCGATATCTCCTTTTTCAAAATGCAGATTTTCATAGTGGAATTTTTCAGCCAGCGCATTACAGGCATCAATGACATCTTCCTTTAAGTCAAGCCCCGTTACGAAAAGCCTGTATCCCTTCATGATGTGCAGGTAATAGTACATGGCGAAGGTTAGGTACGCTTTGCCGCAGCCGAAATCAATAATGCGCACCTCTCTGTCTGTGGGGAGCTTTTTCACAATATCCCCTATGAATTCCAAGTATCGGTTAATCTGGCGGAATTTATCATACTTTGCTTTTACAACCTTTCCGTCCTTCGTCTGCACGCCAAGTCCGACCAGAAAGTCTATGGGTTGTCCTTCCTCCAGAATATACTGTTTCACACGGTTGTGCGCAGGCGCTTCCCATTTTCCGTTTTCTGCCCCTTTACACGCTGCCGCCCCGCTCCTTTTCTTTTTCTTTATGGTTACCTTTCCCTTCTTGCTGACAAGCACCGTCACCATATGTGTATCAGAAACAAACTCTGCCTGCCGGAAGTTATCCCTGATATATGCAGACAACCGCTCTGCCAGCTCTTCCCCCGTACAATTATGATGAAAAACCTGTGTTCCACGATATAGAGTCTCCTGAAAATGCAGACTGCCTTTCAGCAAAACGGGTGTTATTTTTATCTTGCTTCCCTTTTCTGTTTTCAGGGGATTGCTCAAAACTGCTTGTCGCATCCCCTCCTCAATCATCTCATTCAGCACTGCCTGCAGCTCTTCCATCTGTCTCTCCCCGCGTCCGCTTCTTTGAACATTTCTTTCAACTTGTCCTCATGATAATATAGCCATAGCGCCTTTGCTCTTTTTATGACAGGGCTTTTAAGCACTATGACTATATTTTAATGGCTTTACGCAAAAACCACAACTAAAATTTTAAGAAACCGCGCCGCCCTCCATGCCTTCTCCTGTATATTTCATAATACAAAATAATTTGTACCATGTCGCCCATCCATTCCCATTTTTCAGGAGAAGCAGGCGCTTGCTCACTTTCCTCTTCTTCCTGCTTTAATATGGTAATCACATTTTCCGAGAGTCTGTACAACTGCCATTTGTCAGGATACTCATCATAGAGCATACTTCCCTCATAGTCCATTTTATCTAAAATTTCGGCAATCCGTTTTTGCAGTTGTTTTGCCTGCGCCGGATACATCTGCTGAAAATACTCCAAATCCTTCCATACGCTGTCTTCCTCACGCATAAAATATGGTGCCGGATAAGACATGTAAAAAGGCAGGATTCTGTGCTGATAATCCATAGTCCGCTCTCCGCTTTCCTTTTTTTCAGTATATGCAGCGAGCAAAGGGGCGGTCACTCTCAGGCAGGACTTCCGCCAAAAAAGGAAGCAGAAAAAAATTCTGCTTCCTTCAAAATTACTTCAATACGGATATTCTTGCCATGGCGCGTAGCAGCGCGGTCTCTGCCCTTGCCATATCCGTCTCGGGCGTGTGATTTTTAATACGCTCTTCCGCACGATGCAGTGCCGCCTCCGCTCTTTCCGCATCAATCTCCGTCGGCCACTCTATGATTTCCGCCAGCACCGTGACACTGTCCTGCAGAATCTCCACAAAACCGGCATGCAGCGCCGCTTCCTTCGTCTCATTTTCCTCCGTGATTGTCAGAATTCCCGGCTTTATCACCACAGTCATAGGAATATGCCCCGGCAGAACACCGATTTCGCCTTCGGTGGTATTGAGTTCTACCATGTTCGCATCGCCTTCATAAAACACCCTGTCAGGGGTAATAATCCGCAGCTTAAACTGTTCCATAGCGCTACCTGTCACCTTTCGTACTTGGCAATTACGTCGTCAATGCTGCCTGCATTCAGGAAGTAGCTTTCCGGTATGTTATCATGCTTTCCTTCCAGAATCTCCTTAAAGCTTCTGATGGTCTCGGAAACAGGCACATACTTACCTTCCAGTCCGGTAAACTGTCCTGCCACGAAGAACGGCTGGGAAAGGAACCTCTGTACCTTTCTGGCACGGGAAACCACCAGCTTATCTTCCTCGGACAATTCATCCATACCCAGAATTGCAATAATATCCTGCAGCTCCTTGTAGCGCTGCAGAATTTCCTGTACGCCGCGCGCCGTCTGGTAATGCTCCTCTCCCACAATTCTGGGGTCCAGAATACGGGAGGTAGACTCAAGCGGATCTACAGCAGGATAAATACCAAGCTCCACGATGGAACGGGAAAGCACCGTTGTCGCATCCAAATGCGCAAAAGTGGTTGCCGGAGCCGGATCCGTCAAGTCATCCGCCGGCACATAGACTGCCTGCACGGAGGTAATAGAACCATTCTTGGTGGAGGTGATACGCTCCTGCAAAGCACCCATCTCCGTCTGCAGTGTAGGCTGATAACCAACCGCCGAAGGCATACGTCCTAACAGTGCGGATACCTCGGAACCTGCCTGTGTAAAACGGAAAATATTGTCAATGAACAAGAGCACATCCTTGCCGCCCTTATCCCTGAAATACTCCGCCATGGTAAGTCCTGTCAGTCCCACCCGCATACGCGCTCCGGGCGGCTCGTTCATCTGTCCGAACACCATAGTAGTTTTATCAATAACGCCTGACTCTGTCATTTCATGATACAAATCGTTTCCTTCACGGGTACGCTCGCCTACGCCGGTAAATACGGAATAGCCGCCGTGCTCCGTTGCAATATTTCGAATCAACTCCTGAATCAGCACCGTCTTGCCCACACCGGCACCGCCAAAAAGACCGATTTTACCGCCCTTCTGGTAGGGGCAAAGCAAATCTACCACCTTGATTCCTGTCTCTAAAAGCTCTGTCTGTGTGGACTGCTCCGAAAACTCAGGCGCAGGCCTGTGTATCGGTTCATATGACACGCCTGTCGGTTCCGGCTTGTTGTCAATCGGCATACCCAACACGTTGAACATACGTCCCAGCGTATTCTCGCCTACGGGCACGGAAATCGGCGCGCCGGTTGCTTCAGCCGCCATGCCGCGGACAAGCCCGTCCGTAGTTCCCATGGCAATACACCGTACCGTATCGTCTCCAAGATGCTGCGCCACTTCGACCGTGAGGCTGCCGCCATCCTTTAACGGTATGATGATTGCTTCGTTTATCTGGGGAAGTTTTCCTTCATCAAAACGGATATCCAAAACCGCTCCGATTATCTGGGTAATTCTTCCTTTATTTACTCCTGCCATCTTGTTATCCTTTCTTTCCTGTTATGCCTTAACGCTGCCCAATGCAGGCAAATACCGTCTGCATGGCAAAACGCCCTTTGCTGCACTTATGAAATTGCGCCCGCACCTGCAATGATTTCCGTCAGCTCCTGCGTGATAGATCCCTGCCGCGCCCTGTTGTACATCAGGGTCAGGTCCTCTATCATCTCTTCCGCGTTGCTCGTCGCCGAATCCATCGCCTGCATTCTGGCGCCGTTTTCACTTGCCACGGATTCCACAAGCCCGCCATATATAAGGCTGGTCACATACTTGGGAATAATCAGGTTCAAGGCGTCCTCATCGTCCATCTCAAAATTCATGGGCGCCTTCCTCACTTCGCCATCATTCTGTCCTTCTTTTTCTGCCTGTGCGCCGCGTACTTCCTCCCTCTCGGTATCCTCTGCGGGCTCTTTTTCCTGAAGTGCTACCGGCAAAAGCTTCGTCAAAGTAGGAATATGGCTGACTGTGTTTTTAAAATAGGTGTACGCTAAATATATCTCGCTGATTTCTCCCTTTTCAAACGCTTCTAACAGTCTCCTTGTCAGGCACATTGCATCTGCGTATGCAGGCTCTTCCACTATCTCTGAAGCATCTACGGCAATTTCATAGCCTTGACGCGCAAGCGCATCACGCCCCTTCTTTCCTACCGCATAAATCACCGTATCCTCTTTTGAAAAGCTTCCCGTTACCAGCTTGACAATATTGGAATTATAGCCGCCGGCAAGCCCTCTGTTGGAGGTCATGACGATGACCGCCTTCTTTCCGGCAGAGCCGCCGTCCAGATACGGATGCTTCATGCCCATCGTCATACCCAGTATGGAAGTAACCGTTTCATACATACAGGAGAAATACGAGACTGACTTTTCTGCATTCTGCCTTGCCCTCTGCAGCTTTACCGTGGATACCAGCTTCATTGCCTTGGTAATCTGCTGGGTGCTCTGTATGCTGCCTTTGCGGCGCTTAATATCTCGCATGGATGCCATAATCGCTCACCACTCCTATTCTTACTTCTCAAACTCTGCCTTAAATTCTGCAATGGCTTTCTTCAGCGCTTCCTCCGTTGCCTCGGAAATCACCTTTTCATCCGCTATCGCCTTCGGAACTTCCGGATATTTGGTATCCAGATATTCAAAAAACTCTTTTTCAAATCTGGTGATATCCTCCACCGGTATATCCAGCAGATATTTATTGGTCGCCGCATAAATAATGATAACCTGATACTGCACCGGCATGGGCTTATACTGGGGCTGCTTTAAAATTTCTTTGATACGCTCGCCCTGCGCAAGCTTCTCTTTGGTATCGGCATCCAGCTCGGATCCGAACTGTGAGAAAGCAGCAAGCTCGCGGTACTGCGCAAGCTCCACACGGATGGGCGCCGCAATCTTTTTCATCGCCTTAATCTGTGCCGCACCACCCACACGGGAAACGGAAAGTCCTGCATTGACGGCAGGTCTGAAGCCTGCGTTAAACATTTCCGTCTCCAGATAAATCTGCCCGTCCGTAATCGAAATGACATTGGTCGGAATGTACGCGGAAACATCACCCGCCTGCGTCTCAATAATCGGAAGTGCCGTCAAAGAACCGCCGCCATATTCCTCGCTCATCCTTGCCGCACGCTCCAAAAGCCTTGAGTGCAGATAGAATACGTCGCCGGGATACGCCTCACGTCCGGGGGGTCTCTTAAGCAGCAAAGAAAGTGTTCTGTATGCCGCCGCATGTTTACTCAAATCGTCATAAATCACCAGCACATCCTCGCCGTTTTCCATCCACTCTTCGCCGATGGCACAGCCTGAATAAGGCGCAATATACTGTAAGGGAGCAAGCTCGCTCGCCGTAGCCGCTACTACTGTGGTGTAGCTCATGGCACCGTATTCTTCCAATGTCTTTACAATCGTGGCAACCGTAGATGCCTTCTGCCCGATTGCAACATAGATACACCTTACATCCTGCCCCTTCTGGTTAATAATCGTATCGATGGCAATCGCTGTCTTACCCGTCTGCCTGTCTCCGATAATCAGCTCACGCTGTCCTCTTCCGATGGGCACCATGGAGTCAATCGCCTTGATACCTGTCTGCAGGGGGGTATCTACTGATTTTCTTGTGATAACGCCGGAAGCAACCCTTTCTATCTTCCGGTATTTGCTGGTCTGCAGCGGACCTTTTCCATCGATTGGCTGACCCAGCGCATTGACAACACGCCCTAACAGCGCGTCGCCTACCGGCACTTCTACTACCCTGCCGGTGGTCTTTACAACGTCGCCTTCATTTATACTTCTCTGGCTGCCCAAAAGCACGGCACCCACATTATCCTCCTCAAGGTTCAGCACCATGCCGTATACTTCGCCCGGAAATTCCAAGAGCTCACCCTGCATGGCATTTTCCAGACCATGTACACGAGCAATACCGTCCGCTACCTGAATAACCGTACCCACTTCAGATACTTCCATATCGGCTGCGTACCTTTTAATCTGCTCCTTGATTACGGAACTTATTTCTTCTGGTCTCAAATTCATGGTTCCGTTCGCACCTTTCTTTTATCGTCTGCATCACTGCAGCTTAATCTGATATAACTGCCTGCTCAAATTTTCCAGCTTCGTCCTGATGCTGCTGTCCAAAACCCTGTCGCCGATACGGATAATCATACCGCCAATCAGGGATTCGTCCACGTCGAAATGCATCTCAAAGGACCGGTAGTCCGTTGTCTCCAACAGCCTTTTTTCCACTTTGTCCCGCAAAGAAGCGGAAAGCGGAACAGCCGTCGTTACATACGCGGTTCCAATTCGCTCCTTTTCACGAACCTTCGCCAGGAAATAATCCAGCACAAGGGGAAGCTGTCCATAATGCTCCTTCTTTAACAAAAGCAGCATCAGACCCGTAATCTCCTTACTGACGCGTCCACCCCATACATTCTCAAGCACTTCTTCTTTTTCGCTTTCCGGAATTCCCGGATGCTGCATCAGCTTTGCAAGCTCCGAATTTTCTGCGAGCACCTGTTTTAGAATCTGCACCTCTTCCATAAGGCTGCCGGTCCGTTTTTCTTCTACCGCCAGCTCAAACAGCGCCTCGCCGTATACCTTTTCAATCAGCTTAGCCATGTGCTCTCACCCATCTCTTTCAAAGTCTCGTCAACCAGACTTTCCTGCACGGACACATCAATTGCTCCCGATACCACCTTGCCAGCCATAAGGGAAGCAACCGTTATCATTTCCTTCTTCACATCATCAGCAGCCTTCTTCTTTTCAAGCTCTGCTTCCATGCGTGCTCTTTCCATAATGCGTGCCGCTTCTGCCTTGGCTTCACCGATAATCTGGTTTTCACTTATAATCGCTTTTTTGCGCGCCTCAGCCATGATTTCATCCGCTTCTTTTTGAATTTCGCGGAGTTTTCCCTCGTACTCTTCCTTCATGGCTTTCGCTTCTTCCATATCCTGTGCCGCCTGTGACAGCTCGCCTTTTATCTTTTCCGTACGCCCGCGCAGCATCTTTCTCGCGGGATTAAACAGAAAGTAAGACAATGCAAAAAACAAAAACAGCACGGCTATCATGGACAAAACCGAATCTGCAAATAACTGCCAGTCCAGATTGAACAGCCTCGTCATGGTTTCTCCGGATGTCAATAATATCTTCACCCTTCAGGTCTCCTTTCTTTACGTTTTCATAGGTATGTCAAAGCAAAATGCTCTGACATACGGCAATACCTTAAAAGGAAACGCCTTACGGCAGTAAAGGTTTTACAAACATCAGAATCAGCGCTGTAACCAGACCATACAGACCCGTTGTCTCTGCAACCGCCTGCCCTAAAAGCATGGTAGACGTAATATCGGATTTGGCACCCGGGTTACGTCCTACTGCTGCTGCTGCATGACCTGCTGCAATACCCTGTCCTACACCGGGTCCAATACCTGCGATAAGTGCAAGTCCTGCACCGATTGCGGAACATCCTCTGATAAAATTCTCGTTAAATTCCATGATGATTTCCTCCTGAAAATATGTTTTTTATAATAATGAAAAATAATAACAGCTAAAACATTCTTTCGTCGGCATATCTTATGCTTCCGAATCTCCGATTCCGTTTGCTATATAAGTCATCGTCAGCATACAGAATACATATGTCTGGATTGCGCCAGAAAAGATATCGAGATAAATATGCAGAAACGCCGGCCAGATAAGCGCAAGCTTTCCAATCAGCCCGTATACCAGCGCCATCATAACCACGCCCGACAATACGTTTGCAAACAAACGCAGAGACAGTGAAATGGGCACCGCAATATCGCTTATCAGGTTGATGGGCAGCCATATGGGCAGCCACGGCGGCAGCGGCGAACATTTATCCTTCCAAATGTCCTTCAGCTTGTTATGCTTGAATGTGTTAAAATGAATCAGTGTAAAGGTCATAAGTCCCAGCGGCAGCGTCACGCCATAGTCAGCAGTCGGCGGTCTTAGTCCCAGAAGCCCCGAAAGATTACTCAGCAGGATGAAAATAAAAATCGTACCGATGTAATTGCGAAACTTCACACCGCTCTTTCCCATCGTACCATCCGTCATACCGTCCAGCTTTTCCACAATAAGCTCGACGACGTTCTGGAATCCGGTGGGAATCTCCTCCGCGTGCCTCATCTTCACATTGGCGGCAATCGCAAATCCGATAATAACAAGCATCACTATCAGAATACATACATGGGAAGTGGTTATCCAGACCTCATGGCCGAAAAAGGAATACTTAAACAAACCATGTATCATAAAATCCACTTCATTACCCGACATCAATATTCCAACTTTCATGTTCTCACCTCCTTACTCCTCTATATTTTCCGAAGCAGTTTCTCCTTCCTCTATAAGAGGCTGTGGAACAGGGTCTGTCTCGTGAAACAGCCAGTTATAAAATTTATGCGTTAAAGGCTGCAGGTAAGCACCTGCTTTTAACCCCATAACACCCAAAAAACCTGCCAGCACATAATAGCCCGCACCCATAAAGTACAAAAGCAGCAAAAAGAGCGCCGCCACCAGATAACGCACAACATAGCCGCCGGCAATCAACCGTGCCGCCGACTTTCCATCGCATGAAAACGCCTTATTCAGGGAACGCCAGATATGTACGGCAGCCAGAGCCGCCAGTATGATGCCCCCCCACAGTCCTAAAGCATACTTTACGGAATCCATTGGAAACAAAAGCCCCGCAGTCTGACAGAACACGCCGAACACCGCTATGCCTGTCACCAGCTCCAATAACGCCCTGTCCACTCTTTTTAATTTATCTGTCATGCGCATCCTTGTCCTTGCTGTCATAAATCCGTTTTGCCATAATATAGATATTTCTAAAACCCGCCAGAGCCCCGACGAAAAAAAGCAGTATCATCCAAAAAGAAGTGCCAAATTTTTCGTCAAGCCAGATTCCCGCAAAAGAACATAAAAAAACAGGAACCAGCATATTGATTCCAAATTGTGTAATCAACGCCAGTGATTGATATACGCTTTTATCATATTTTTTGCGTCTTGCCACAATTCAGTCCTCCATATGTACCGGACATTCCAAGTGAAACACATAATGAATTATACCACTTTTTCAAATATTGTCCAGTTGCTTTCGATGATTTTTGACAATTTTAATGCAATTTCCATTTGACTTCCCGTATATGGAGGTGTAGTATTTTAATCACTATATGCTGAAACAAGATTTCTAATACTATTTTCATGTTGAGGTTGCCAATGAGTCCATTAACCCTTTACCGCAGACGTCTTATCCCCGACGAGTGTATCTTGCTGAAAGATGATGAAATCGTCAGGCAGAATGATTCTCTTATCGTCACCAAATGGAATACGCTGAACCCCAAAGCGCAGTTTCAGTATGGCGCTTCCTGCTATTTTTTAAAAGAAGGCTTTAAGGTCAGTAAGTTTTACCGTTCGGACGGCAGTCTGTTCTGCTGGTACTGCGATATCATGCAATACGATTTTGATGCCGCTGCAAATACCCTTATGGCTACGGACCTGCTCGCCGACGTCATTATCCTGCCGGACGGCACGGTAAAAGTTGTCGATTTGGACGAGCTTACAGATGCATTTGAGCAGGGTGTTCTCTCTGCCGCCGCCTTAAAAGCCGCCCTCAGACAGCTCAATCATCTGCTTTCCCTGATTTACGAAAATCAGTTCCATCTTTTACAAAACGAACTGGACAGTCTTGGCTTATAAGTCTGTTTCTTCTAATAAAATACATGCCCGCCGATGTTGATTCCCGTCAGCCCTTCTATCGGCGTCCTGAAATACAGGCAGTTCCCTACATTTGTAACCCCTGACATTGCTTCTTCCGCCGCCCTGTAACAGTCTGCATTTGCCCTGCCGGCGGTAAGCACCACCTCAAATCTTCCGCTTCCCACAGGTGAAAACTGCTTTTTCTGGGTAATAACCCCCAAAACAGTATCCGGATACTTAGAACTGAGCAGGCGGTTAATCACCACCGCGCCGACGGCAAGCTTACCCGCATAAGGCTCTCCGCCCGCTTCGCAGTAGATAATGGCAGCCAAAAGCGCCAAATCGCCGTCCGCAAACGTCACTTCTGAAATATCCCTCCACGCAGCATTCGCAGCCGCCTCCGAAAGCCTCTTTTCCTCTTCGATTTTCTTTTTAAGCGCCTCTATATTCTCTTCCGTCTTTCTCATCTCGGCTTCCAGCGCCTCGGCATCAGCCTCCGCCTGCGCCAAAAACTCGCTGTTTTCAGCAACGCGGTTTGCCGCCTGACTGATGAGCCCCGCAATTTTGCTCTTTTCCACTTCGGCGGCAAGCTTATATTCGTCCAGCTCCGCCTTCTCCGCCAAAAGCTGCGCTTCCTTCTCCTCAATCAACAGCCTTGTCTCTTCATATTCCGCAAGCATCTTCCTGTCGTACTCGGCAATCGCAGTCATATACTCGCTGTAATTTAAGAAATCGCTAAAGCTGCCGATGGAAAATAAGAACTCCAAATAATCTGTTTCGCCCTGCTCATACACATACTGTATCCGCTCCACCATGCACTGATACTGCCACGCTTCCGTCTCTTTCGCCCGTTCCAGCGCTTCCATGGTTTCTGCGATTTCCTGCTCCTTTAAGGCGATACTTTCTTCCAATTCCTCCAATTTTTCGCTCACTTCAGTAAGCTGCTCCTTCAGACTCTTTAAGTCTGCCCGCAAAGCTGCTTCCTTATCCTTTAAGTCTCCAATCGCCTGATTGTTCTCATCAATTTCACCCTGCAGCTCGTTCTTGTTTTTTAATTCCTCGTCAAGCTGCTGCTGTGTGGTAGTTGCATACAATTCAGCGGGAATGGCACAGGCTAACAGTATCACTGCCAGCACCAGAGCCATCTTCCCTTTGTGCAATGCTGCCTTTTTCATATGATTCCCCATGCAGCCTGCAGGTCTGCCTGCGGTACTGCTTTTGTGCTTCCCTTTATTTAGTGCCAAAAATCCTGTCTCCGGCATCTCCCAGCCCGGGAACAATATAACCATGGTCGTTTAATTTCTCGTCCATAGCGCCAATATACATATCCACATCCGGATGTGCCGCCTTCATCTTCTCCACACCCTCCGGAGCCGCAATAATACACATAAAATGTATATTCTTACAGCCTTTCTCCTTCAGCATCTGAATTGCCGCCACCGAAGAACCGCCCGTTGCCAGCATAGGGTCAACCACAAACACTTCACGCTCCGCACAGTCTGCCGGAAGCTTACAGTAATATTCTACCGGATTTAAGGTTTCGGGGTCCCTGTACAATCCGATATGCCCTACCTTGGCTGCCGGAATCAACTGCAGCACACCGTCCACCATACCCAGTCCGGCGCGCAGGATGGGCACTATCGCCATCTTTTTCCCTTTCAGCTCCTTTGCCGTCGTCTTACAGATAGGCGTTTCAATCTCCACATCAGAAAGCTTCAAATCTCTGGTCGCCTCATAGCAAATCAGCATTGCAATTTCACTGATTGTCTGCCTGAAGTCCTTTGTGCCGGTCTCCTTTCTCCTAATATACCCGATTTTGTGCTGAATCAGCGGATGCTCCATTACGATAACCTTTGCCATACTCTTACCTTCCTTTTGTATTGTTGTAAAAGCAACAAACTTATGCTTACTGCTTTTCTATCATGGTTTGCTTAGGATTTACTTACAGCATAGCAACTCTGCGCTTATGCTTTTCTTCCTCAGAAAACGGCGTATTTAAAAATGTCTCCACAATACTAACCGCCAGATTCGGTCCCACGATGCCGCCTCCCAAAGCCAGCATATTGGCATCGTTGTGCAGTCTTGTCATCTTGGCGCTGTAGCTGTCATGGCAAAGTGCACAGCGCACGCCGGACACCTTGTTTGCCGCTATGGAGATGCCGATGCCTGTTGTACAGACTACAATACCCTTCTCACATTCCCCCGACGCCACGGCTTTTGCAGCCGCCTTTCCAAACACGGGATAATCGCAGGAGCTTTTGTCCGGACAGCCAAAGTCCTTGTAGGCAATTCCCTTCTCCTCCAAATATCCGATAATCACCCGTTTTATGTCATAACCGCCATGGTCGCTTCCAATTGCAATCATGTTTATCCTCCTTTTTCCTGCCCGTCTCACACTTGTACCATATGATAGCCTGCCGCCTTTAAAAGCCGGTTCATTACAGCCTCCCCAATGCCTTTTCCTGTAAATGCCTCCGAGTAAATAACCTCTGCGCCTTCCTCATCCATTTCACGCAGAACAGTGTATAAATGCTTTGCCGCAGACAGCTCGTCCGCCCTGCTGCCCACAGACTTTACAATGTCTGCCCGATACCTTGCCGCGGACTCGTCCGTGGCAATCACACCGCTTTTCTTGCCCGCCTTTTTTTGCAGGGACAACTGCTCGTTGATATATGCCATAACGTTTTCTTTTTCTCCTGACACAACTGTCATATCTCCATGCGGTGCGTAATGCCGGTATTTCATGCCTGGCGCTCTGGGCGCTTGTCCCCCCGTCTCTCCCGCCTCATCCTTTTCCACCCTGCCCAAAATTTCCTGCAGCATATCGCGCGATATATAGCCCGGGCGCAAAATCTCTGCCGGCTCCACGGTCAAATCCACAATCGTGGACTCCAGACCGATTCCAACCTCACCGCCGTCTATCACCATGTCAATACTGCCTTCCATGTCCTCTAAAACATATTTGGCAAGAGCGGGACTGGGCCTGCCGGAAGTGTTGGCACTCGGCGCCGCCACATAACCGCCTGCCGCAGCAATCAGTGCCTGCGCCGTTTTATGTGCCGGAAACCGGACAGCCACCGTGGAAAGCCCCCCTGTTGTTTCAAAGGGAACTTCCTCAGACTTTGGCAGAATCATGGTAAGCGGCCCCGGCCAGAACGCTTCGGCAAGTCTTTTTGCCGCCGCAAGCATCTTGCGATGGGCGGGTGCTTTTGATACAAGCCGGTAGATATCTTCAAACCGGCAGATATGCACAATCAAAGGATTGTCGGAGGGTCTGCCTTTTGCCTGATATATTTTTTGAGAAGAAAGCGGATTCAATGCATCGCCTCCCAGCCCATAGACTGTTTCCGTGGGAAACGCCACCAGCCCTCCCTGCCTGATAATACGTCCTGCCTCCGCCAAAACCGCCTTATCGTCTTCTTCCATACATACTATCACTTTTGTATTCACTCGCAGCTCCCCCGCCTACATACACAGCTTAGCTACGACTTCATTGATTACTTTTCCTTCCGCCTTGCCCTTCAAGGCGCCCATCACTGCCTTCATAATCTGTCCCTTATTCTTCGTCTTTAGTACCTCTGCAAAATTTTCTTGCAGATATGCTTCCACTTCTTCGTTAGACATCATGCTGGGCGCATATTCCGCAATGATATCATGGCGCGCCTGATACTGCGCACGAAGCTCCGCTCTTTCTGCCGGACAACTGTCAAGCTGTTCCTTTGCAGATTTCAATTCCTTTATAATAACCTGATTTACCAGCTCCTGTGGAATATCCTCCCTGCATCCGGCATCAATGCCCGCCTTTTTGACCGCCGATACCAGCGCTGAAATCGCATCCTTTCTTTCCTTATCCCTCGCCTTCATCGCAGCAACCATATCTGCCCGTAGCTTCTCCAGTTCCATTTTCAAACCTCCTGCCGCATATTCTGCTCTTATTCCGATATCCTCATGCTTCCGCTTTGGGGCATATCTGAAGATAGTATAACACAATATAGCTTCGAAAGCTATCCTTCTTGCAATTCTCTTCTTGCAATTCTCTTCTGATGGAAATACAATATATATTATACAAGCACCTTTATAAATAGGATGCGGAAACGGAGAAACATCATGATACCAAACGAAAACGTAAAGACTTTTCCCTTAAAAGAAGTGCCTCATTACAAGGTACACGGCAGGACAGACCGCAGCCAAGAGCTGCTGCCTCTATTCTGGAACGGAAGCGCCATAGAAGTAAATGTAACCGGCTCAGAGCTTTGGATAGACATTGACGTGGATTTTGATGTTCATGAGCCCTGGGTCTGCTGTGCCGTAAACGGCGCAATCATGAGCCGCCAGATGCTGATGCCCGGCAGCTACTCCCTGTGCCTGTTCCGCGGGATGAATCCTGAAAACGTCAAAAATGTGCAGTTTATCCGAGAACTGCAGGCTATGTCAGAGGACGACGCATGCCGCATCCTGATTCGCGGACTTCGGGCGGACGGTGACTTTTTGCCCATTCCTGAGAGAAAATTCAAGTTAGAATTTGTCGGTGACAGCATTACCTCCGGCGAAGGCACTTATGGCGCCAAAAAAGAAGAGGACTGGATACCCATGTTTATGAGCGCAAGCAGAAATTATGCGTTTCTTACCGCACAGGCGCTCGATGCGGAAGCACGCCTGATTTCGCAAGGCGGCTGGGGTGTACTCTGCGGCTGGGACAACAATCCGCACCACAACATTCCCACCTACTATACCCAAATCTGCGGACTGGCAGGCGGTCCTGTCAACGAAGCCCTTGGCGCACAAAAGGACAATCCCTTTTCGGAATGGCAGCCCGACGCAGTCATTGTCAATCTGGGAACCAATGACTGCAGCGCTTTTAGCCAGCCGGAATGGTCTGACCCAGAGTCGGGAGAGACCTTTAGGCAGCATTTGAATGAAGATGGCTCCTTCCATGCCGACGACCTTGCACGCTTTGAACAGGCTGTTGTCGATTTTCTCTATGTAATCAGACGTAACAATCCTTCTGCTTATATTGTATGGACATACGGTATGCTGGGCTATCGCCTTTCCCTTGCGATTGCAGATGCCATCAACGCCTTCCGCAGCAAAACCGGAGACATAAAAACTTTCTTTTTGCAGCTCCCCAACACCACGGAAGAAACCGTCGGCTCCCACGCCCACCCGGGAAGCGCCTCACATAAACGTGCGGCAAAGGTTCTGACGGAATATTTGCAGGAGCTTCTCAATGCTTAAAGGCTGCCCCGAAAGGGGCAGTTTTTTATGGCAATCAAATCCTCTCAGAGCATGGATTCCAGCGTTTATTGCAATTCATTCAGATATTGTATAATACCCAAATGGATTTCCCACGCCAATTTCTCCTGATATTCCTCCGAGCAAAGCTTTTCCGCTTCCTCACTATTTGACAAAAAACCGCACTCTACAATCACAATGGTCGATGACGTCTTTTTTAAAAGATAATAACTGTTATTGGGTTTCACACCGCGATGGTTCTCCGGGTCCAGCCCCACAATCAGCCGGTTTTGTATTTTTTCCGCAAGCTTCTGCCCTTCCATACTTCCCGTATAGAAAAAAACCTGCGCGCCATGCACATATTCCTCCGGATAACTATTCTGATGAATGCTGACTGTCAAGTCCGGCTGTGTCTCTTCAATGATAGCTATCCGCCTTTTCATATCCTGCACTTTCTTATTAGAAGCGCCCGCATCATAAAGCCCGCTCTCGTCTTCCCTTGTCATAACCACTCTGATATCATCCATCTCCAGATACTTTTTGACAAGGAGTGCAATCTCCAGATTTAAGTCCTTCTCCAACGCCCCGTTAATCCCCACTTTTCCCGGGTCGTCGCCGCCATGTGGCGGCAGTCATTTGCGGCAGCCTTTATAAATTTGGGGAGGGTACATAAATCCGAAAAGAAGTTTTAAGAAAATATTAGGAAAATACGCAGTTAAAACAAAAGAACACCCCTCATAATGGTTGATATAATAATGGCAAAACAAAAGCAACATACGAAAAGGGCGGACACCATGGGCATACATATTCTGGTGGCAGATAACGAAAAGGAAGAGACCGACGTAATCTCAGCTTACCTTGCCAACGACGGTTATATCATTCATAAGTTTTACACAGGCGTCGAAGCACTCGCGTGTATTGAAAATACGGATTTGGATTTGGCAATATTGGACGCCTCGCTTCCTGATATGGACGGCTTCCAAATTTGTCAGAAAATCAGAAAAACCTTCTACTATCCCATCATCATGCTCTCAGAAAGAACTGACGACTACGACAAAATTATGGGACTGGCAATTGGCGCCGACGACTATATGACAAAGCCCTTTACCACGCTGGAAATAGCGGCTCGGGTAAAAACGCTGCTGCGCCGGTACATGCACTACAATAACCTTGCCGCAAAACCACACAGGGAAATAAAGGAATACTGCATCAGAGGACTTATCATCAATCAGGACAACCATAAATGCTTTCTGTTTGGAAAAGAACTGCACCTGACACCCATTGAATTTTCTATTCTCTGGTATTTGTGCGAGCATCAGGGAATCGTCATCTCCTCCGAGGAATTGTTTGAGTCTATCTGGGGAGAAAGAGCCCTGATAGACAACAACACCGTTATGGCGCATATCGGCAGGCTGCGGGAAAAAATGCGTGAGCCTGCCAGAAACCCCAAATTTATTAAAACCGTATGGGGTGTTGGGTATACCATTGAAAAATAGCAGGAATGACCGCTTTGTCAGAACGCTGCAACATTTTAAGCAAAGGAACTAATCAAGGAAAGATGGACAATAAAAAACTTACCATATTTGACTGTGAGAAAGAGGAAGCCGACGCATTTTATGAGCTGGCGCCGCGTTTTGGCATTATCCCCACCATTCTGTCTACACCGGCAAAATGCGGCAGAATCCCCGACCCCTGCCACCACTGCATCAGTATCGGTCACAGAGAACACATAACCAAAGCAGATTTAGAAGCACTGCAGAAAGCCGGCGTAACATACATCTGCACACGCAGTATTGGATACGACCATATTGATGTGGAAGCGGCGGCAAAGCTTGGCATCACAGTAAATAACACAGCATACTCACCCGACGGCGTCGCAGACTATACTATCATGTTGATGCTCATGGTACTGCGCGGTGCAAAAAACACTTTACTTCATGCGTCTCTTGGCGATTTTTGCCTGCCGCCCTCCCGCGGGCGCGAACTGCGGGACATGACCGTGGGCGTCGTAGGCGCAGGACATATCGGCAGCGCCGTCATGCAAAGGCTTTCTTGCTTCGGCTGCCGCATACTGATTTGCAGTCCCAATGACGCGAAAGACCACATACCTTTACCGGAACTACTTCAAAAAAGCGATATCGTAACGCTCCATGTACCGCTTTATGCGGACACTTTCCACATGATTGGGAAAGCGCAGCTTGCCCTTATGAAGCCGGACGCCGTTTTGGTAAATACAAGCCGCGGCGCGCTGATTGATACAAACGAGCTTATCCTTGCGCTAAAGTCACACAAACTGGGCGGTGCCGCTCTGGATGTGCTGGAGGAAGAAGAAAAGCTTTTCTACCGTGACCGCTCACAAGAGGCGGTTGAGAACCCCTTCTGGGCAGAGCTTCGAGAAATGCCAAATGTCGTCATCACCCCTCACACCGCATATTATACACGCCTTGCGCTGCGCGACACGGTTGAAAAAACTTTACAAAATTGCTTAAAATTTGAAAGGAGAATCTACAAATGAATAAGATTAAAATTGCCATTTTGTTTGGCGGATGCTCGGAAGAGCATGATGTCTCCGTAAAGTCCGCTCAGGAAATTGCAAAACACATTGACAAGACAAAATATGATCCGGTCTATATTGGCATCACACGTTCCGGAAGCTGGCTGATATGTGAAAGCCCCTGTCCGGAATGGGAAGCCGGGGAATGCCATCCTGCAGTCATTTCGCCTGACCGCAGGATACATGGTTTGCTTTCCATGCAGAACAATGCCTGCCTGCCCGTCTACATTGACGTCGTATTTCCCGTCCTGCATGGCAGGTTTGGCGAAGACGGCTCCATACAGGGGCTGTTGGAATTATCCGGTATTCCCTATATCGGATGCGGCATTGCCAGCTCCGCACTCTGCATGGACAAGTCCCTCACCTATTTATTGGCGTCGCACGCCGGCATAGCAGTTCCTGCATTTCAAATCCTCCACCCTGAAGACACACCGGAAATTGATATCTCCTCTTATCCGGTTTTTGTAAAACCGGCACGCTCCGGTTCCTCCTTTGGCGTAAGCAAGGTACATAATAAAGATGAATTGGATACCGCCGTCAAAGCAGCGCTTGCATATGACAATAAGGTTCTGATTGAAGAGGCCATATCGGGTATTGAAACCGGCTGTGCCGTACTTGGAAACGATGCCTTTTTAACAACCGGAGAAATTGATTCCATCACGCTTTCCCACGGTTTTTTCCGCATACACCAGGAAGACAGTCCGGAAAACGGCTCCGAAAATGCCACTTTTACCGTTCCTGCAAACCTGCCCTCCAAAAAACAAGAGGAATTAAAAGAAACCGCCAAAAAAGTCTATCGGGCACTTGGCTGCAAGGGGCTTGCCCGCATCGACATGTTTCTGAAAGAAGACGGAGGAATTGTTCTGAATGAAATCAACACCCTGCCGGGCTTCACCTCTTACAGCCGCTACCCGCGTATGATGAATGCCGCCGGCATGACGATTCCGCAGATACTCGACCGTCTTGTCCTGCTGGCAGAAAGGAGATAATCACATGGAAAAAGGATTTGTTTTTTTAGATGAAGCGATACACGGCATCCGCTGGGATGCCAAATATGCTACATGGGATAATTTCACCGGCAAACCGGTAAACGGATATGAAGCCAACCGCATTGTCGCCTCCATAGAACTGGCGGAGGCGCTGCAGCAAGCCAAAGAACATGCAGCCTTACTCGGATATGGTTTACTAATCTGGGATGCCTACCGTCCCCAGCGCGCAGTTGACTGTTTCGTCCGCTGGTCTGCACAGCCGGAAAACAATCTGACAAAGAAAAAACACTATCCCCATCTTGTACGGGAAGAAATGCTGGCAATGGGATATGTTGCAACGCAGTCAAGCCACAGCCGCGGAAGTGCTGTTGACCTTACCATTTATCATTTAGACACGGGCAACATGGTTCCTATGGGAAGTGATTTTGATTTTATGGATGAGCGTTCGCATCATAGCTCGACGGCTGTATCAGCCGCCGAGTCAGAACACCGCCGGACTTTACGCTCCATCATGGAACACTGCGGCTTTGACGCCTACGAAAACGAATGGTGGCATTATCTGCTGAAAGAAGAACCCTATCCTGATTGCTATTTTGATTTTCCCATTGGGTAAGCTTCTCTGCTGCCTGTCTGCGCTTTTTGCCGCCGCTTCTACAATGTGCCGGCAAAAAGCGCGGACAGCTCTCCCGAAAAATTATACGTGATTTTGATTGTGCGGTTTTCATACACCTTGATTTCATGAAGCATTTCCACCGCCGTCGCCCTGTCCAGCCTTTCCGCCTCCCGATATGTACGCAAGTGCTGCACCCACGCGCTTTCAGAGACATTATCCACTTTCCTCTTTACCTCTTTCGAAAGACACAGCAACTGCTTTTTAAGCTGCTCCTCTTTTTTGGTATAGTCCTGCCTGTAGCTGACAAATTCCTCCTTTGAAATCAATTCTTCCCGATAATCCTCATAGAGCGTTTTTTTCAGCTTCTTGATTTTTTCGAGCTCCGCCTGTCGTTTTGTCTTTTCTGCTTCCTTGCCGTCTGGCGCCGCCGCGCCTCCCGTTTTCACGCCTTCCGTTTTCGCTCCTTCTATCAGCTCTTTCAAGTTCTCCCTGCTTTGCAGCATAACCTTCAAATCGCCCAGTATAATATTTTCCAGCGTTTCGTATCCAATCTTATGCGGCGTACAGTACTGCCTGCCGGAGCGCACATATGTCCCGCAATAATAGCTGATTTTGGATGTATTTCCTTTGCCGCTGCGCTCCGCCGCATATGCCTTTTTTACCAGTGCCCTCCCACAGTCGCCGCATTTTAAAAAGCCCGCCAGAACTGCCGTACTTCCATGCAAATCCACGTTTCGTGTCCTGCGCTTTAACAACTCCTGCGTTTTTTCCCATGTATCCTTGTCAATGATTGCTTCATGGGTTCCCTGCACTACAATCCATTCCCCGCGCTCCGCCGCCCTTGCCCGACTTCTCATCTGCTGATGCTTTCTGCCCTGCACCATGTTTCCCACATACATTTCATTCTGCAGAATACGGTTTATCGTAGAATAGGTCCAATAAGAAGTACCATCCGGCCGATAAGCATTTTTGTAATTGTCCCCATTTATCTTCTTATATTCGGACGGACAGACAATCCCCTCCTCATTTAATATAGAAGCAATCCGCAGTTTTCCGCAGCCCTGTATATACAGCCTAAAAATCCTTCTTACCACCTTTGCCGCATAGATGTCCACAACCAGCTTGTTCTTGTCTGTCGGAGATTTCCGGTAACCATAAGAAGCAAACGCTCCAATAAATTCACCTGCTTTTTGTTTGGCTCTGACAGCAGCATGAATTTTTTGAGAAATATCCCTCGCATACTGTTCATTAAAAATATTCTTGATTGGCAAAAGCAGGTCATATGCCTGCTTTACACTGTCGATATTATCCGTAATAGAAATAAATCGCACGTCCCTCTCGGGAAAATACCGCTCCAGATACCTTCCGGTCTCGATATAGTCACGTCCAAAACGGGACAAATCCTTTACAATCACACAATTCACTTTTCCGGCTTCCATATCGTCAAGCATCCGGCAAAAGGAGGGACGGTTAAAATCCGTCCCCGAAAAACCGTCGTCAATATAGGTATCATATACCGTCAAGTCTTCTTTTCCCTTGACATAATCTGCAATCAGCTTTCTCTGATTGCCAATACTGTCGCTTTCTGCTTTGTCGCCATCTTCTCTGGAAAGCCTGATATATACCGCAGCCCGAAAAATCTTCACGATGTTTTCACCTCTGCTTCCATATGCGTCCGTATCAGGCGCCTTATCAGTTCAGATACGTCTACTTTTTCCAGAAATTCTCTTTCAATACTGTAGGACTGGGATTCTTTTCCTTTCTCTTCCAACTCACTGTCTCTCCGAAAATCCACCTTTCACATCAGTATATGGAAAGGGGCCTGTACAGTATGTCTTTTCCCTTGTATTACGGCGTTTTCTCTTATGACCCTGCTGTAAATATCGGATAAATATACCTAAAACTGCTGTATCGTTTCCGCTATCTACCGCCGCCATGTCCCGCGTCCAGTACAACGCAAGGTCTGTCGTCCGCTTTTACGCCCTCCGTGGCGGCAGTTTCCTTTGCTGTTTTTTTTATTGCTGCAGGTACTGCAACTGCCAGAATAACCGCAGCCACAAGGTACACTGCAATGTACTTCTTTTGCTCCATAATTATCCGTCCCAACTCATATTTACCAAAATATATGTGTCAAAAACGGCTCTTATGCCATGCGCAGCCTGCCTGCAAGTACAGCCCTTTTTTGTTTACTGCGCCAAATAGGTGGCTATCACATCCCACACGGCTGCAGGCTCATAGCCCAAACGCCATGCGGCAACGCCTCCCAGATTATAGTTCTGCATCACATTCAGCTTTACACTGATGGACTGTACGTCTTCAACCCATATCTGGTAGCTTGTCCCGTCTATGGTGACTTCAGCATAATTCTGCCCTGTCTCTTCATCCCATTCCGGTTCCATATTGTAGGTATTCAAAACAGAGTCCACATTTGCCATCGGATACGCTTCGCTTGTAACCGTCGTCCCCTCTGTCTTCCACAATCTGGTATAGAAAGGCAATGCATTAATCACTTTCTCTGCCGGCACATTGGCCACAGTACGCTCGATGCCTCCCCGCACATAACCGATAGAAGCAACGGACCCCGCTTCCTGACTGCCCGCCCAATGCTCGTCATAGCCCATGACAATGACATAGTCGGCAACCACGCCCTGTTCTTCAAAGTCATAAAAGGAATTGTAATTGTACGGAACATAATTGTCCACCGAGAGCACCAGACCCGCCGCACGGCAGCGTATGGAAAGCTCTCGCAAGAATTGAATAAAATGCTCTGCCGAATCGGCATTAATATTTTCAAAATCTATGTTGACGCCATCCATGCCGCAAGCGGCTGCCGCCTCCATAATCCGGTCTATCAGATAGGTTCTTGACGTGGTCGCAGACAATATGGCGTACGCATCCACTTCCTCGCCCGTATTGGCACTGTAGTTAAAATCGTCTACAACACCCCATACCTCCAGTCCCTTGTTATGCGCCTTTTCCACATAAGATGCAGAAGCAAAGCTCTGCAGATTTCCTTCATTATCCTTTAAGCTGAACCAGGTAGGTGCAATGACGGTCAGCGCACCCGCATTGGCTGTTACCGTATTTAAGGTATCGTTACCGGCAGAGGATGCAATGGCATGCCAGCCGATGCAAATTTTATTGTCACGCGTAAGAGAAGTATACACGGGGGGCGCCACATCCGTTACCGGCTCCAGTGTCTCCTCGCGCTCATTTTCCAAAAACTTATTTTCCACATATCCGATGATGGCATCGTCGGTTTTAATCTTACACCAAGTCTCCATTTTCTCGAGAATAACCACCGTCTCCGATGCGGATAAATCTCTCAGGATAGGACTTTTTACCCCGCCTAAAAACCGCACCGCCGTACCCCGCGAAATATCAGCCACCTGTCTCTGCCCCCACTCCGTATAAACCTGCAGGCGATTGGGGTTTTCGTAGAGCTGATAGGAAAAGTTGGTATACTGCTTTACAAAATCAGCCGCTATATAATAAGTAGTAACGCCGCCTCTGGTACGCGAAAAACTCAGCAGATAACCGGCATCCTGCGGTGCGCCGTTTATCTGGAACGAATTGCTGCCTATCGGCGTCCTTATAATATCGGTCGGCGTTGTATAAAGAAGAAGCTGCTCCACCGAATCCACATAAAACCTGTCGTTAAAATAGCGGTGTACTGTCGCAAGGTCAAAATAGCATATGCCGTCCTTCACAAACGCTTTCTCTTCTACCATCTCGTCCTGCAGTACAATCGATGCCTCATCTTCTTTTACAATATGAAAATATTCGTATAAATCCGCCTTCTCATGAGAATATGAATATTTTTCGATAATTTTCGCTCCAAAAGCGGCAGCTCCAATAATGATAATCAGTACAATGGCAATCAATACCGGTATGGCTTTTTTCATGGTTTCCTTTCCATGCAATGTACTTTATACATTGCATTGCACGCTGCATTTTGCAGCACAGCGCAAAATACAATTTTATTCCTTATTATAACAAACTATCCCTGCTTCGTCATTACTAATTTTGACAAAATCCCTTAATATTTCATGAATATATGGTTGTCCTGCACCCATTTGACGAAAGCAGTCTTAAGGTCAGGAAGCCGGAAGATGCTGCCGGCAGAGAGGCATTCCCACACAAGCATTCGCCCTTCCCGCTTCCTTCCCTATACAGAATACACAAGGTGGAGGCACCGACTTTTACTTCCAGTCCGTTATCCTGTCATATCGCAGCTCTTGCAACCTGCCTTCATCATCAAGCACATAGTCCGCCATATAAATAGCATTCTCACAGACACACTTGTCCGCAATGTCCTTCGGTGATGCCGGTTTTCCTTCCAGAAAAAGCCTGACGCCGGACTTTCTGACATTCTCAAGCTTTTCTTTCAGACGCTGCTCTTCTGTTTCATACACGCTATTTCCTCCTTTGCCATCGGCGCATTCGGTATAACCATAAAAAGATATCGTGATATAAATTTTCCGAAATACTGCCTTCTTTTGTAAATTTCTGCATATACTAAGATGCCCCGACCGTACAAAAAATACTAAAACTACCTGAAAAATTGAATTAAAACGAGCAAAAAATTTGGAAATAATTAAATTAGATACAGACACATAAGCCTGCAAGACATCCGCATACTATAGAAGTAACTTTTTTCTGCGGACAAGAAACCATAATTTCACAAAATAAATGCTTAAGTACTTTCTAAAACCGGAAATCGCTTTGAAATAAAAGCATAGATAAAAATAGACTTAACTGCTGATAACCTTGAACCTTAGAAAGAAATTTGAAATGTACCGCACTGCCTCCTCCCCGTACCAATTACCGAAGGCATCTTAGGGCTTTATTATACGCAATGCTGGTATATTTTGCAAGTTATATTTTAAAATTCAAAAAAAATTATTAAAAATCGTTAAACTGCGCTGGTGCTCTTGACTTAGAGGTTTGAAAAGTATAAGATACTTTTAGTCAGATTTTACGGGAGTTTCAGTCACCAACCAACAAAAATGCAGTATCTTAACAGTAAGGATGTGATAGCATGAAAATTGAAAAAGTGAATGAAAACCAAATTCGCTGTACGCTGACCCGTGAGGATTTGGCGGACCGCGAGTTAAAGATTAGTGAACTTGCATACGGTACAGAGAAGGCAAAAAATCTTTTCCGTGACATGATGCAGCAGGCTTCTTTTGAATGTGGTTTTGAAGCGGAAGACATTCCCTTAATGATAGAAGCAATTCCTCTCAATTCAGAATGCATTGTACTGATTATAACCAAAGTGGAAGACCCCGAGGAGCTGGATACCCGTTTTTCCAAGTTTGCTCCTTCCATCCACGATACAGATGACGATTCGGACGATTCCATCGAGGATGTCACCGACGGCGCAGACGAGGTTCTTGACTTGTTTAAACGGCTGCACGAAAGCCGTAAGGCGGCGGCAGACGAAGCATCCGCTGCCCAGACAAAGCCGGCTCGCAGCTCTAAAAATGAAGAGGATTCCGAAAATGCGGATTTAACGCGGATTTTTGTATTTGATTCCCTGTACAACCTGACACGGCTCGCCGGTATGCTTGCCGGAAATTACAATGGTGAAAACTCCCTGTACAAGGACGAATCCGAAGGCTTATATCTGCTTGTTGTACAGAAAAGCGGACATACCCCCAAGGAATTTAACCGCATCTGCAATATTTTGTCAGAATACGGAAGTGCCCGCAAGAGCCTTCCCGCAAGCCGCTCCTATCTGGAAGAGCATTTTTCTGCCATTATCGCACAAAATGCCATCCAGTCGCTTGCAGGCATATAAACGGATACAAAAAGAGGCTGTCAGGCAGCCTCTTTTTTGTTATAAACCAAGGTGCGGTCGCACCCGCCTATAGAAATCCTTTTTACGGTTACAGCGCTGCAATCTTCTCCATCAGCGCGTCCACATCCATGCCATGCACCATAGCAGCTTCTTCCAGAGATTCTCCCTGCGCGGAAGGACAGCCCAGACAATGCATTCCCGCTTCCATCAAAAGAGGAGCCACTTCAGGAGCCTGTCTTAAAATTTCACCAATTGTCATATCTTTCGTAATATTTTGCATAATTCCACCTCCTTTTGTACTTGTTTAGTATAATACTTTCCCTTTCTTTTGGCAAGCCATTCCAAAAAATGAATTTTTCTTGTATTTTTTATAAAACATTAGTAAAATAAAGCATTTGTATAGAAAAAAGTACACTTGCGCGCTTGACGTGTATACACGTTTTTCATATAATATTTTCATAAAGATTAGCAACCGATTCACAGATTCATCAACTAATCAAATTTTATAGGAGGCATTTCAAAATGAGACCAGAATGGAAAGATTTTGTAGGCGGCAAATGGGAAAATGAAGTGAATGTCCGTGACTTCATCCAGAAAAACTATCATCTTTATGAAGGTGACGAGTCTTTCTTGGCTGCTCCTACACAGAACACAAAAGACTTATGGGCACAGGTTCTTGATTTACAGAAACAGGAACGTGAAGCAGGCGGTGTACTTGATATGGATACAAAGGTGATCTCTACCATTACATCCCACGGCCCCGGATATCTGGACAAGAGCAAGGAAACAATCGTTGGTTTCCAGACAGACAAACCGTTCAAACGTTCACTGCAGCCTTACGGCGGTATCAGAATGGCTGAGAAAGCATGTTCCGACAACGGCTATGAAGTTGACCCTGAGGTAAGTGAGTTCTTCTCCACCCACAGAAAAACCCACAATGCAGGCTGCTTCGATGCTTACAATCAGGAAATGAGAGCCTGCCGTTCTTCTCATATTATTACAGGTCTTCCGGATGCTTACGGACGCGGACGTATCATCGGCGATTACAGACGTGTTGCCCTGTACGGTATTGACAGGCTGATTGAAGACAAACAGGCACAGAAGGATTCTACCGGACGCGTTATGACGGATGACGTTATCCGCCTTCGCGAAGAAATTTCCGAGCAGATGGTTGCTCTGAAACTGATGAAAGAAATGGCTGCTTCCTATGGCTGCGATATTTCCAAACCCGCTACCAATGTGCAGGAAGCAATTCAGGCTACTTACTTCGGCTACCTTTGCGCTGTAAAAGAGCAGAACGGCGCCGCTATGTCCCTTGGACGTACTTCCACCTTCCTTGACTGCTATGCACAGAGAGACTTAAAGGAAGGCAAATTTACCGAGGAGCAGATTCAGGAATTTGTTGACCATTTCATCATGAAGCTGCGCTGCATCAAATTTGCACGTACTCCTGAGTACAACCAGATTTTTGCAGGCGACCCTGTTTGGGTAACCGAGTCTCTTGGCGGCGTTGGTGTAGACGGACGTCATATGGTAACTAAGATGAGCTTCCGTTATCTGCACACCCTGACAAACCTTGGACCTTCTCCCGAGCCCAACCTGACGGTTCTCTGGTCCACAAGGCTTCCTGAGAGCTGGAAAAGATACTGTGCAAAGATGTCCATTCAGACTTCTTCCATCCAGTATGAGAATGACGACCTGATGAGAGTGACCCACGGCGACGACTACGGTATTGCATGCTGCGTATCCTCCATGGTTATCGGCAAGGAAATGCAGTTCTTCGGTGCTCGTGCAAACTTGGCTAAATGTCTTCTTTACGCTTTGAATGGCGGTATCGACGAAGTTACCAAGAAACAGGTTGGTCCTAAGTATCGTCCTGTTACCGGCGACGTTTTAGATTATGATGATGTAATGGATAAGTTTATCGACATGATGGAATGGCAGGCAGATGTTTATGTAAACACCCTGAACGTTATCCACTACATGCATGACAAATACTGCTATGAGAGAGCACAGATGGCTCTTCATGACAGAGATGTGAAGCGTTATTTTGCAACCGGTCTGGCTGGTCTGTCCATCGTAGCAGACTCCCTTTCCGCTATCAAGTACGCTAAGGTTGAGGTAGTTCGTGATGAAGACGGCATCATCGTTGACTTCAAGACCACCGGTGAATTCCCGAAATACGGCAACGACGACGACCGCGTAGATACCATTGCACATGATATCGTATCCAGATTCATGACCGCAATCAGAAGAAACCATGTATACAGAAACGGTGTTCCTACCATGTCCGTTCTTACCATTACTTCCAATGTAACCTACGGCAAGGCAACCGGCAACACCCCTGACGGACGTAAGAAAGGTCAGCCTTTCGCACCCGGCGCTAACCCGATGCATGGACGTGATACCCATGGCGCAGTAGCTTCCCTTTCTTCCGTGGCAAAACTGCCTTTCGAGGATGCACAGGACGGTATCTCCAATACCTTTACTATCATTCCCGGCGCACTTGGCAAGGAAGACAAGGTATTTTCCGGAGACCTTGAGCTGGACTTAAATAAATAAACAATCACTTAAAAGGAGGAACACCATGGACGAAAAATCTATGATTGATGATTTGGTAAAAATGCTGGATTCCGGCATGGCAAGCGGCGTCGGTCACGTAAATGTAGACTTTGACGAAAACAGCGAAAGCTCCAAAAACGTTCAGACAATGGGATGTACGGATTGCTCCCGAACACCTTTGGCATGCAGTGTTCCCACTCTTCATCAGGGACTTGATGATTACAGCGGTCGCAAAGACAGCGACAAAAATTAAATCAGGAGGAATTAAATTATGGCATCAGCAAATGCACAGGTTGATAATTTAGTAGCTTTACTTGACGGCTATGCAACAAAGGGCGGTCATCACTTAAATGTAAACGTACTCAACAGAGATACCCTGCTAGACGCACAGCAGCATCCTGAGAATTATCCTCAGCTTACCATTCGTGTGTCCGGATACGCTGTTAATTTCATTAAATTAACACCGGAACAGCAGGCAGACGTTATCTCCCGTACCTTCCATGAGGCAGTTTAGTCCGTATCCGTTCTAAAAACAATGCAAAGAGCTGTTTACTGTTTTCGTGTTGACTATTTGCAGACAGCACATCGGTAACAGCTCTTTTTGGCACAGTGAGCTTTGTTATCAAACCCAAAACGCAGCAACTGGCGCCGTTTTCCAAGCCTTGAAAACAGCGCAGAAAAGAGGTTTTTATGAAAGGCAGAATACATTCTCTCGAAAGTTTTGGCACAGTGGACGGTCCCGGCGTTCGTTTTGTCGTTTTTGTGCAAGGCTGTCCCATGCGCTGTGCTTATTGCCACAATCCCGATACATGGGCAATGACGGGCGGCACCATGATGGAGCCGGCAGAAATTATTGAGCAATTTGAACGCAACAGAGGTTTTTACAAGGACGGCGGTATCACGGTAACCGGCGGAGAGCCTTTGATGCAGGTGGATTTTTTAATTGATTTGTTTGCCCTTGCCAAAAAGGACAATATTCACACCTGTATAGACAGCTCCGGCATCGCTTTTAACTGCAGCAATACAGCGTTCATGGAAAAAATGGATCGTCTGATGGAGCTGACAGACTTGGTTATGCTGGATATCAAACATATTGACCCGCAAAAGCATCTGGAACTGACGGAACAGCCCAATACTAACATTTTAGATTTTTGCAAGTATTTGGATGAAAAAAATATTGATATGTGGATTCGTCACGTAGTTGTCCCGGGTATTACCGATGACGACGTTTATCTGGAGCAGCTTGGCTATTTTATTGGACAGTTCCACAATCTGAAGGCACTGGATGTTCTTCCCTATCATACCATGGGAGAGAAAAAATACGAATCCTTGGGGCTCCCCTACAAGCTTCACGGCGTACCGCCCATGGATAAAAACAAGGTTGTCGAAAAGAAAGCTGTTATATTGGAAGGCATCAAAAAACGCCGTGCCGAAATGCAAAAACCATAAAAGGACTTGTATTTGTCCGTATTTTATATTAGAATACAAATAATGAGGCATTTATTCAGATAAATACTCAATCAAAGGAGGATATTTACTATGGCATTTGTTATCAGCGATACATGTGTTTCCTGTGGCGCTTGTGAATCCCAGTGCCCCGTGGGTGCAATCAGCATGGGCGATGGCAAGATGGAAATCGACCCCAACACCTGCATCAACTGCGGCTCCTGCGCAGGCGTATGTCCTGTAAGCGCTATTTCTGAAGAATAGTGACCGCATATTTTTCTTACAGGCTTGTGCCTTAGGATGTGTCATTTGCACAAAAAACATAAAAAGAGCTGCCGTACCTATAATGCGACAGCTCTTTTTTCTATTCTTACATAAAAAGAGAATTATTATCCTATCCCTATAATGTATTCAAAATCTCATATAATTCCTCTTTCAGTTCCTGTTCCTGCTTGCTATGCTTTTCCTCCAAGCTTTTTAGCACGCAAATTATTTGTTCCTTCTTCTCATACGTTTTCTTTTCTCCAAAAACAATATAATCACAGCTCACAGCCAAAGCTCTTGATAGCTTTCCCAATATATCTATTGAAAATCCTTTTTTCCCCGTCTCTATTTCATACAAAAACTTGGCAGAAATTCCTGCTTTTTCTGCTAATCCTTCTCGCGTACTATTCTGCTGTTTTCTCAATTCTCTGATTCTTTTTCCTATCTGAATATCTATCATCGCTTTTCCCTATAGTAACCTTACAACTTTCGCCCTAAAATCAATCATACAAACACTAAATAACAGCCCCGTCTCAATATGTCCTCTGGATACAATTTCCTACATTGCAATATCTGTCATATTAATTTATTTTGCGCTTTCATTTACAATGTGAAATAAATGGAAAAACTATATTTTAGGAACCTATGACTTGCGGAATTGTATCAGATTTGTTTTCCCCCCATAAAACATCAAAATTAATGTGTTGTCCCTATAATAGCATGTATATATTAAAAAGACAATGTAAAATTATTCTTTCATTATAAAAACGAGACAGCAGAAAGAATTTCTAAACATCTATCTCATAAATTGACCTATTCTTTATTTCATACACAACAGCAGCTTCGTGAATAAATTCCTTACTATGCGTTATTATAATTATAATTCGATTATGTATATATTTTTTTATATTATTTTTAATAATCAATTCCGTTTCCTTATCCAAATTGGACGTTACTTCATCGATAATAACAATAGGTTTTGAAGAAATCAAGGCTCTTGCCAAACCAATTCTTTGTTTTTGTCCTGCTGAAACAAAACTCCCTCTTTCCCCTAAATTAATGTTGTGCGCAGATAGTTCACTTTCGATATTTTCTATTTTGCAGTCCTTACAAACCTGATGATAAGCTTCCATATTGTATTGACCCCCGCATAATATATTTTCTTTTATACTGTCATTCCAGATAATTGTTTCATTCGGAACCCATGTAATTAGCTGCTGTAATTGTTCTACCTGACATTGATTAATATCCCTATTATCAAAAAGAATTGTCCCTGATTCCATTTTGTACTCACCCATTAAAAGCTTTGCCAAAGTCGTTTTTCCGGCTCCGCTTTCCCCGATAATGTAATATAACATTCCCCTACGAAAGACCAGATTCACATTTTTGAAAATTTCATGACGGGAATTGTACGAAAAATTCAAATTGCGGACTCTAATCGTTTCAACCCCTTTGTCCGTATAATGAATTTGATTATTTTCATCTTGCTTTGATATAATCTCAAAAATTCTTTGATATTCCATTTTGTTTGATGCTATTTCGGTACTTAAATTCATGATACCTTTTAATGCACTTTCACATCTATCCGAATATTGTAGTGAGCTCATCAAAAAACCTAGCGATATATTTCCAAAAATTACAAACAAACCGCCAATGCCCATAATAATACATGATGTTAATTGAGATAGAAACAGCAGCAATCCATTCAACTGATATCTTGTTTTCATATTTGTTATTGCCTGCGCATTGCTTTCTTCCTTGACGTTCTTTATTCTCTTATATATAAAACCATTTGCACCTAAAAACTTTAAATTACGTATATTATTCACATATTCATTTAATATAACGGTATACCTCACTGCCAATTTGTGCGTTTCTGTATTGTTCTTTTTAATTATTTTATTAAAAAAACATCTGGCGATTAACGCAAAAAACTGAACGGCTACAATGATAATTGCAAATTCCGCTTTGATATGTATCAATACAGTAATTGCCATAAAAAAAGAAATAAAATTAACCAATGTTTCCTGCACAACGTTCATCATAAATTTAACAAAAAAGTTGATATCCCTTGAAATAAGTGTCTCCACATCACTTCCCATCTGCTCATTAAACTTATATTCCCTTGAATGCAGATAATATTTTACGATATCCAAGGTTAGACGTGTATTGATATTTTGCTCCAGTTTAAGAGTTATCCTTTGATTTATATAATTAAATCCATATTGAATAAAATATGTACCAAAATAAACCGTTATTCCATATATCAAAATATGCACATTGGAATCCAAAATGCCATTATCGATAATCACAGCCTGTATATAGGGTAAGGAATATGATATTATCATTACCAGAAAAGAACTGATGATAGAGCCGACGTATAACTTTATATGTCCTTTTAAATAATTAAAAATTATATGTATACTTTCCTTCATTTTCTTCAAACCATTGTGCAATCGAATAAACCGTTCCAAAATCATAGTAATTTATTTTCTCCAGCTTCCACTCTGTACACCATTTGCTTAGTCCACCAATAAAAATATCATACTTTTCCCTATGGCTTAACAGCTCTATTGTTGAACAATCTAATTTCGCTTCAATCCTATATTGTTCGTCCATTTCTTTCAAGATTACTACAAGCATTTTCCATACCTGTTCTATCCACTTTTCAGAAGGACGCTTTCTACTGCTCATACTTTTTATTTCATTCATGCTGCCCGAATGGATAATTCTTTGCAAGTTATCCTGCAAATAAAACGGGGAAAGCATAGCGGCTATTTTAGCGGCAGCCATACTAGTTCCGCCAAACAAAGCATACCTTCCGCTTCCGACAGGAACAAACTCCGGCAAAATATTTCCATAGATTTTCTTCTCACTGCATGATTCAATCCCATATTCTTCGGGGTTTTTATACATTCCTTTCTTTACTATGATTACATCTTCTAAATAATTGGAAATAGAATCATTATCATAATTTTCAGCAATAAAAATTATCTTTCCCTTTTCTCTTAATCTCGAACAGCACTTTTGAATTTCATTATGATAAACCTTACTGTCATAGCTTAAACACGCAACAACAATATCAATATCATTCTGATCCAGCAAATATGTCAATGCCCTTAAAAGTGCAAGACTGGAGCTTCTGCCGGATTCGTTTACAATGTTATAATTGTGATATCTGTATTTGATATTATTTTTATATTTTTCCATTACACTCAATACTTTAAATGCATGCATGCCGGTAAAGTATTCTGACTCAAATATTTTACCGGCACCGCATTCATCAAAAATAAAATTGACCTGTCCGGCATAGTAATCCCTGTAATCCCTGTAATACTTTCCTATGCCGCTATCAATAATGACTACATTATACCATTCTTTATTCCTGCCCAATTTCTTTTCCGTTCTCCATTCGTATCACTCTGTCCGCATAGGAAGAAAGCTTTTCATTATGCGTTACCATGACTAAAGTTGCACCTTCCTCTCTGACTGCCTCAATCATACAAGCCATCACTTGCTCGCCGGTATCCTTGTCTAAATTGCCTGTCGGTTCATCTGCAAAAATCACCTTCGGATGATTGATTAACGCCCTTACAATTGCTGCTCGTTGCTGCTGCCCGCCTGAGAGCTGATTCGGAAATTTATGAATCTGCTCTTTGATACCAAGACTTTCACTCAATTTTTCTACGTCCTTTCGTTGTACTCGTCTTTGGTCCAGAAGAAGCGGTGCAATTATATTTTCGTAAATCGTCAAAAGGGGAAGAAGATTATAGGACTGGAATATAAATCCAAATTTCTGTCTGCGCAGTTTTGACATCTCCGCATCCCTAAAGTTTGTATATGGCTTTCCCTCTAAAAAAATCCCCCCTGAAGTTAGGACATCCAGCCCACCCATAATATTAAGCAAGGTGCTTTTTCCCGAACCGCTTTCTCCCAAAATGATAATTACCTCCCCCGGCTTCACGGCAAGGCTGATATCATTCAAAGCGCGAACCGTAACATCTCCCACTGTGTATTCCTTTACTGCGTTTTTCAGTTCAATCAAGTTCATCTTTATTCCTCCCTGATATCTGCCATAATCTGATTTGTTTTCTTAAATTTGAGATTCAGCATGACTAAGAAATACACTAACAATATAGAAATAACACCAACTCCAAGATATCCTGATAAGATACCGGCTATATTCCGGTTTCCTATCATATCGCACAAATAGCCTTGAATCGGAAGGGAAAGCACAACAGCTATTACATAGGACACAAAAAGCATTAACAGTATTTCGATGCTAATCGTTCTTTTTAGCTGTTTTAGGGGCATTCCCAATGCTCTCCATATTCCATATTCTTTTCGTCTAAGAATCAGATTTGCTTTCATGATAATCATCATATTTAAAACTGCATTTACCGTCGTTGCAATGACAATCAATGCAGCAATGTAAATAATCGCCAGCGCATCCGTAATTATTTTCTCCATACCAATCTCGTAAGAGCCGCATATTGCATATTCGTTTTCCGAAAAAATACCGACAATATCAGCATATGTCTTTTCATCGGCTTCGGAATTGCATTTTATCATCACATCCAGATAGCTATAATCCGTATAAATCTTTGCAGCCGCCTTTTCCGTCAGAATAATTGTAACTGGGGTACCGGAAGTTCCCTTATACTCCGGTATATAATCGGCATATAGTACAAAAGCGACATTCAAAATCCCTTCTCTCCCATTTTCCAGTCTATACGCAACAGCGCCTGTTTTTTCTATTTCATTAAGAAGCTTCTTTTCTTCTTCCCCATATTCTCCCGTTATCACGCAAATAGAGTCCGGTTCTTTTTCCCAAATCTCCGGCTTTCCGTTTTGCTCTAACAGCCATTTCCACAGCTCGTCATTATAAATGATATTGGAAACCCTGTTACCATTTTCGCAATATAAGGTTTCTTCCGTATCAAGATTCACACCAATTGCATATAATTTTTCTACACCATTTATGCCCTTCACTTTCTCCATTTCCGAAAATGTTATTTCCGCTGAAGTAATACCCTCCAATGCATCCATCATTCCGGTAAGCGTCACATAAGCTTCATAATCTGAAAACCTGCTTTTTTTATCCTTTTCCGGCAGTTTTACAGAGCTGATTGTATTGATAATAATCATCAATATCATCATGGAAAAAATCATGGAAAGCATCACAATCATGCTTTTGCCTCGTTCCCGCCTGATATTTCTTCCGGCAAACTTTATGGCAGACCATTTTTCCAGTGTTTGTACTTTTTTATTCTTGGCAGTTACTCCTGTATATTTACTTGCTTCTATAGGAGTCAGCACTAAAATTTTATGTATGGATAATAGAAATGCCATAACCAGAGAAATTACGACAACAACTGCCGTCAGCAGATAGCTACTCGTAAGCTGCCGGATTTTTACGTAATCGCCGGTCAGATAATAAAGAATATTTTTGGCAAGCACCTGATTCAGTACATTTCCAAAGGCAATTCCGATTCCGTACCCTAAAATGCAGTAAACAATATTTTCCATAAACACAACCAAACCGGTTTGCTTATAATCCATTCCAATACAGCGGAGCATCCCCAATTCTCTCGTGTTTTCCGTAATGGTAAGATGCATACTGTTAAAAATCAGAAAAACCGTGGCAATGGCAATCAATATCACAGATGCTTTTAACGCTTTGCCGGTTTCCGACTGTAACTCATATTCCTCAATATTTTCTGTTTTTGAATGATTACTTCCAATTTTTTCACCAATTCTCCCCAAAACATCTTTTTCTTCCTCTGAAGCCTGCCCATTTGCCACTTTATGAATCGTGTCATAATAATCAATTCCATAAAGTTCTGCAAGCAATTCTCGGGCTTCCATTTCTAATCCATTTATTTTTTCAGCTTCATAGGCTTCTATATCGGAATTTACCGTAATAATCAAGCTATATTCTTCTGTTTCCGATGTTACCAAGCCTGCATTATACAGGAACTCCAAGGAAACGCACAAAAATCCTCTCGTCCATTCGCTGCTTAATAAAATCGGTGAATTTTCCATAATTCCGACCAGCCGAAAACGATAGGTTTCTCCCGACAGATTACAAATAACTGTTATTTCATCACCAATCTGACTTCCCAACATCTCACAGGCATATTGCTCCAAAACGATTTCATCCGGTAGTTCGCACCACACTCCTTCGCGAAGCCGCAAACCAGGCTCTTCCAATCCTCCCCTCGTTCCCGCACATACTTGAAACTCCATTTTCTGAAGTGCTTCCGGTTTTATTTGCATTTCACCGTAATCACTGTAAAGGATTCCTGACACTTCTATTTCCTTTTTATCAAGTTCTCCTTTTAGCCAATCTGCCTGATCTTTTGTCAGACCATTGATATGAAAATCATAACGGTTGGTTCCCAATGCCTGTTCTTTGTATTTGCTGCTAATGCTGTCCCCCATTTGAATCATGCAGAACATCATTGCCACCGAACAGGCAATGCCAAGCACTATCATATAGCTGCGCTTTAGGTGATGTTTTATCATCATTTTTATGAAAATAAACATGGAAACCTCCTAATAAAACAATGGATGCTATCATAATGTTTTGCTTATTACCACATATATGTCGTCTTTCCCGTCAACATACGATAACAATACGTAATACCAAGTATTTGGGCCATTTCCATTCCTGCCTTTATGTCATCCATTGACGGTTCGGTGCAATTAATACCCAACCCTTCAATTGCCGCAACCTCTTGTGCTGTAGACCTTCTATATTCCTTACAGTCATTATCACAGCCTTGCAGCCTTACATCAAACTGATTTCTCAATTCCAAAAAATCTGTTATTTCATTCTTCATATGCCGTCATTCCTTTCTTTTTATAAATTACAGCATCCATTGTTTTCTTAATAGGGTAATCTCTGCATTGGACAATTTACAAAGATTTTCGATATAGGTATTCCCACAGCAGATATCTTGTATATAGTTAATCATTTTACAGCGATTTCCAACACAGTAATCTTTATTTTCACAAATCAAACATTTGGGATACTCTTTCTGCATTGTGTTATGTACTCTATTAATACGCCCTACATCCGGTCCCTCTCTTATATTACCTATCAAAAACGCTTCATTTCCACAGGCAAAAGTACAAGGATATAATTCTCCCCTTGTATCAATATTCATCTCTGTTATGCCACCGCAGCATTTGCCCAGTTTATTAAAATTGTCTCTATTTAAAACGGCTATCTTTTCCGCCAGTTCCCTTTTTATTTCTTTTTGGTATTCGATTATGTTCCGATATTGTTTTGCGAATATCTGTACTTTTTCTTCATTCCAGCCACAATCAAAGTAATCCGGCGCCCATCGCAGACAGGAACAATCGAAATTTTCCAACAAAAATTTAACGTTACAAGCCAACTCCGATATCGTTTCCGAATCATACGTCATTCTGATTTCATATCTTATCTCGCTTTCATCAAGCCTTCTTAAACCTTCCTCCACCATATGATAGGTACCTTTTCCGTTCCTATCTACTCGTTTTTTATCATGTGTTTCCGGTTTTCCGTCAACACTGATAGAAATCAGAACATCCTTTTCTTTGGAGAAACACACTATATCATCGGTAAGCAATATTCCATTTGTCGTAAAGCTAAATCGAAATCTCCCCTTTTTTAGAGAGGACTGAATGATTTGCCTTATGATGTATTCTATTACATCCCAATTCAATAACGGCTCTCCTCCATGAAAGTTTACTTGATTCGTTTTATCTGTCTGATATTTTAAGATAAACTCTATAACAGTATCTGCTGTCTGCAAGCTCATATTTTTTTTGCTTTTCTCTTTTTCATAACAATATTTACAGGAAAGATTGCAATCCTGTGTAACCCATATGTTAAAAAGCATTTATATTCCACCTCAGTCTTGAAAAGATACTCTTTTATTACAATTCTTTATGATTCCACTTTCATATTTATCCTTTATATCTCCTATACATGTGTAACAAAACAATTGATTCTTACATGCAGCGCATTCCGGCAGATTCCATGGAAGGTATTTAAGCAATGCGCCATATCCCTCGCTTTTCGTATACTGTTTTTCAAAAATATATTGTTTTAAGTCTTCCTGTAATGCATTGCCAAGGAGAAATTCTTTTGAGTCTAGTACCGGACACGGAAAAATCTGCCCTCGATAATCTATATAGAATTCCATTAACGCTGCTTTACACCCAAATATATCCGGCATAAATTTTCCTTCTTGCTTTTTTATAGAAGACAATTTTTTCTCTTTATTTCCGTCCAGATCACTTTCCCGAATTTCAACAGGTAAATTTTCCAATTCTTTTTTATTTTCTTCGCCCCTTCCAACGCTATCAAAACCTCTGACCATATATTGTACGTCCAGTTCATTTTCACATAAATCTTTAAATGCCTGTATATATTTATGTGTAGCTCTGCAATCCACCATAGAAACGACAATTCTTTTTGCTCCGTGCTTTTTCAATAGCTTTATTCCCTGAACTACCTTTTCAAAAACGTGGCTGCCTCGTACCTTCGCACAGCTTTCCTCATCAGCTCCATCGAGGCTAATATCAAAAGAAAAAAACTGGTCTGCCAACCTCGAAGCGTTCTTTTCATTAATTAAAGTTCCATTCGTCATTAACTTCAAATTTCCTTGAAATTCCCTCTTTATACTATCTACAATCTCCCAAAAATACGGATTGTCTAATGGTTCGCCACCTGTCAGGCAGATACTTTTCGGATGTAATGCACAAATTTTATCCGCAATGGAAAGCAATTCTTCTTTTTCTAATTCTTTTCCCCTCTTCCTTTCACCAGATGAGTTTGCACAATGCTTACATCGCAAATTACATTTGTCGGTAAATGCCCACGTTATTTTTAAATTATCTTTAAACAATTCCGAATAATTAAACTCCCCAATCATTCTCTTTTGCATCAAAATTTCCATTAAATCCTTTATATATTGACGCTCTTTTTCCGTTTGAAAAGAATTAACAAGCTGCTTTTCCGATAAATCCTCTTTCATAGCGTTATTCAATATCTGATAACACTCTTTTGTAATAAAGATACACTCTTTATTCATTGTGTTACCAATAAATATTTTCTCTTTATCTGGGATAAAATGTACATATTCATTCCAAATTAGTTTCATAAATTTCTTCCTCTTCCAAATTTGGTTAAATTATCCAAAATATTTGATATATTTATACTCCTTTTATATCTTTTTTACAATCCGCTATCGTTCATGTCCATAGTTACCTAATGGTACAAAGCCAACATTTTTAATAGCGCAATAAAAAAGAGCATGATAGAATAAATTTGAAATCATCCATCCTATAACGCTCTTTTCATTTCTCTATTTTTTCAACAGCCGCCTCTTCTTGCGCAGCAAATCATCTATTTTCTTATAATGCTCCTCTTCCCGCTTTACCTTCTCCTTGCTGCGCTCTTCCTCCCGCTCCTCCTGCATCCTGAACTGATAATCCATTTCCTTTAATACGCTTTCCTTCATTTCGCGGCAGAGATACTCATTGTTTTCTTGAAGCGTATCCTTGAACAACTGCTTTAACAACCATTGCAGTCGTTTAAACTTTTCCTCATTGCTCTCGCCCTGCAGGGAAGACTGATTCTGTTCTGCCGGCAGGGTTTCCTGTCTTGCTTCCACAGCCGGTATCTCTTCCACCACCTCCGCCTCTCCTGTTACGCGCTTTAGCTCCTGTTGTTTTTCTGTTTTTTCCTCCGGCTTCTCCCTTTTTACCGCCTGTATCTGTACTTTTCCCTGCTGCCTTACCACCGTCTCAGCCTCAGTCTGTTTGACATTCTGCCCGTTCTCCGCTTTTTTGTCCTCTTTTAAAAGCTCTGTCTGTTTCATGGACGGAAATTCCTTGATTATCTCCGCTGACTTCCGTGGCTTCTCTTCTTCTGCCCCGGCTACGCCCGCAGGCGTAATCATATCCAGCTTTCCGTTTTTTAATACCATTCTGATTGCTTTCAACTGCAGTCCCCTTTCCTTCAAATCTTTAATTTCCTGAAATCTTTTTACATCCTCTTCCGTATAATACCGATGCCCCAGCTCGTTTCGCTTGATAGGAAGCCCCAGTTCTTCCTCCCAATACCGAAGAACATGCGCCTCTACTTTTACTCGCTTTGCCGCATCTGAAATTAATAATGCACTACTCATCTTACATCCTCCATTCTGTTTTCCAAATTCAGTTCCAAAAAAGAAAAGAGAACAAAATAACGGAGCACTCCGGTTCCTTATCTGTTCTCTTTTGTATTCTGCTATGTAATTGTAAAATCTGCCTTATCTCTCCAAATTTGCAAATTTGGTGTAATTGGGCAGCCACGCCAGCTCCACGGTGCCAATGGGTCCGTTCCTTTGCTTGGCTATGATAATTTCAGCAATGCCGGGACGCTCCGTATCATGGTTATAATACTCGTCACGATATATAAACATTACCACATCGGCATCCTGCTCGATCGCACCTGACTCACGCAAATCCGAAAGCATAGGCCTGTGGTCCGGTCTCTGCTCCACCGCGCGGGAAAGCTGCGACAACGCCAGCACCGGCACGGAAAGCTCCCTTGCAATCGCCTTTAAGGAACGGGAAATATCCGATATTTCCTGCTGTCTGGAATCCGTGCGCCCGCTTCCTGACATCAACTGCAGATAGTCGATAACTATCATGGACAAATCATGCTCTAACTTGTATTTGCGGCACTTGCTGCGAAGCTCCGCAATACTGATGCCCGGCGTATCATCTATAATCAGATTGGATTTGCCAATAACACCGGCACTCTCAATCAACTTTTCCCATTCCTGATCCGAAAGCTGCCCTGTCCTGATATGCTGGGAATCCACTTTCGATTCCAGCGAAAACAGACGATTCACCAACTGCTCCTTGGACATTTCCAGACTAAAAATTGCTATCGTCCTGTTTAACTTAAACGCTACATGTTCTGCAATATTCAGCACAAACGCCGTCTTTCCCATAGAAGGACGGGCTGCAATCAAAACAAGATCTGCAGGCTGCATACCAGCCGTCCGGTAATCCAAATCCGCAAAGCCTGTAGCAATTCCCGTCACAGCGCCCTTGTTTTTGGATGCACGCTCAATTCTTTCCATGGCATTCATGACAACTTGCCTGATCGGAACAAAATCTCCTGTATTACGCTTTTGCACCACCTCAAAAATCTTTTTTTCGGTATCCTCTAAGATAACCTCCAGACTTTCCTTGCCCGCATAACAGGTGTTGGCAATTTCTTCATTAAGCCGGATAAGCTTCCGCAAAGTTGCTTTCTCCGCCACGATTCCCGCATAATACTTAATGTTGGCAGAAGTAGGAACTGCCGTAATTAAATCTCTGACAAATTCAAGGCTGCTGACCTCAGGCGGCACATCTTTTTCTTTCAGCCTGTCCTGCAGTGTAACCAAATCGACCGGCTTCCCTTCGTCGTTCAGTTCTACCATGGTTTCAAAAAGAATTCCGTACTGCCTGCTGTAAAAGTCCTCTCCTGTCACAAGCTCTGACGCCACAACAATGGCTTCCCTGTCCATAATCATGGAGCCGATAACCGACTGCTCCGCCTCCATGCTATGCGGTAATATTCTCTTTAAAACGGTTTCTTCCATTGTGGGCATAACCATTTCCTTTCCGGCTTAACACTCCGATATATGCACCTTCAGTTTGGCAGTCACCTGCGGATGCAGCTTTATGCTTACCTCATGATAGCCAAAGCTCTTGAGCGCCTCCTGCAGCACCACCTTTTTCTTATCCAGCTCAATTCCGTGTTGTTCTTTGCATGACGTCACAATTTCCTTGGAGGATACGGAGCCAAATACCCTTCCGCCCTCTCCTGCCTTGATTTTGACTTCTACCGTCTTGACCTCCAAAACCGCCGCCAAATCCTTTGCCGCCTGAAGCTGTTCTGCCGCTATCTTGGCTTCCTTTGCTTTTTGCAGCTTCAAATCATTCATATTTTTGGCGTTGGCTTCTACTCCAATTTTCTTAGGAAGGATATAATTTCTTGCATACCCGTCACTGGCTTCAATCACATCGCCTTTTTTACCCAGATTTTTATCGTCCTGTAATAATATAACTTTCATTTTTTCCTCCATTCCGAAGCGTTGTTGAAGCAATAAAGTCCTGCTCACTGCTTGCCATAACAAATTTGTGCCAAGTACGCACAAACACAAATCTAACAGACTGGCTTAGACGCCGCACATTTCTAAATATCGCCTTCCTCCAGCATAATATCTATCGTAGCCTTCAGATTGCCGATTGCCTCCGCCATGCTCACGCCCTCCATCTGACATCCCGCAATACTCATATGACCGCCGCCGCCCAGCCTTTCCATAATAATCTGTACGTTGACTTCGTCAATAGAGCGCGCAGAGACATAAATCTTGCCCTGATACTCCGTCAGCACAAAGCTCGCCTTGACGCCCTTGATATTTAAAAGCTCGTTTGCAGCCTGCGCTCCCACCACCGTAGGACTTTGCAGATCCTCACTGGTACATATGGAAATAGCAAAAGTCTGCCGGTAGATTTCCGCCTGACTGACGGCATCCGCCTTCGCCTTATACTCTATAGCATCCTCACGGAACATCTTTCTGACGCGGGTAACATCCGCACCGTTCCTGCGCAGGAAAGCGGCCGCCTCAAACGTCCTCACGCCTGTCTTGCTCATAAAATTATTGGTATCAATGACAATGCCCGCATACATACAATCTGCTTCTTCCGTACGAATTTTGATATTGTCACTCGTATACTGCAATATCTCGGAAACCATTTCGCAGGCGGAAGAAGCATACGGTTCTACATAAGAAAGCGTTGCATTCTCAATGGTCTCCGCCCCCTGCCTGTGATGGTCAAGTACCACAATGGACTTGCAGGCACGCAGCAAATCGGGACATTCCGTAATAGCCGGCTTATTGACATCCACTACCACCAGCACGGTACTGTTTCCCGCCATTTCAATCGCCTGACTGCTTCCCACTATCATATCCGGCTCGTATTCCGGATTGTTTTTAAACAAATCCACCAAAGGCTGCAAGGAATTCGATACGTCATTCAACACAATATGCGCTTTTCTGTCCAACGCCTGCGCTATCCGGTAGATACCCACCGCCGCACCAAAGCTGTCCACATCGGGCAGTCTGTGTCCCATAATGATAACCTTATCCTTTGCCGCTATAATTTCCTTTAGGGCATGTGCCTTCACACGCGCCTTCACACGGGTATTCTTCTCCACCTGCTGACTCTTGCCGCCGTAATAAGTGATACTCTCCGGCGTCTTGATAACCGCCTGGTCGCCGCCGCGCCCCAGCGCCAAATCAATCGCATTGCGGGCAAACTCATAATTCTGTGCATACGTAAGCCCGTCCAGCCCGACGCCAATGCTGATGGTTACTGCCATCTCGTTTCCAATATTTACCGTCTTAACATCTTCCAGCAAATCAAAACGAGACTCCTGTAGCTGCGCCACAGACTTCTTACGCATCACGACAAGATACTTATCCTTCTCCAGTTTTTTCACAATGCCGTCAAGCGCTGCAATATACTTGTTAATTTTTCTGTCTATCAACGCTATCAGCAGGGAGCGCCTTACCTCCTCCACGCTCTCAAGCGCTTCCTCGTAATTGTCCAGATATAAAAGACCTGCCGCAAGACTCTGGTCATCCACCTCCTGCAGCGCAATGTGGAGCGCTGTCTCGTCAAACAGATAAACCGCTATCAGATAGCCATTATACCCCTCGGCGGCAATCATATCGCTGTTTTCCGCCATTTCCTTTAAGGAAATCGGTTTAAATTTGGCTATGTATTCCTTGCCTTCATACGCAATATCATACTGTACTTCCTCAGCTTCACCGTTGTCGGGCAGCTTGTCCCTTGTAATGGAAGGGAAAAGTGCCATAATAGATTTGTTGAACCCCTTCGGCTGCTTCACAATATTTTCAAACGCCTGATTGGTCCAAATCACATGCCCCGTGTCGTCCAACAGCGCGTGCGGCAGCTCCAGCTCCCGCAAAAGCCTTTTCTGAATCTGCCCGTACTGCGTTGCAAAACTGACAAGCTCATTGATAATCAACGGTTTATTATAAAAATACAATGTCAGCGTAACCGCAAAATAAAACACCGTGAAAGCGCCCAGCAGAAGCCCCGCCCGATAATCAATAACAAGCATTCCCGCATTCACAATCAACAGGAGCACTCCCAGATATATGGAAAACTGCAAATATGTCTTGATTCTTCCTTTAAGTCTGATTCTTTTCTTCATGTATACTCTCCTGCATACCGCAAACCCGCCTGCGACATGTCTGTTTAAAACCTATCCTGTTATAGTATAACATTTTTTCCTATATCTTTCCACAAGATAATTTGTCGAATGACAGGAGTTTTTATCTTTTTCACGCATTTTCCTATGGAAAAAAAGTTTTCTTCTCGATGAGTTTTATTTTTCCAACGCATCATCATTGATTTATAAAGGCTGTCCAGGGAATTCCCATGTTCCGCTGCCATAATGCAAAATCAATCCTTCCTCATTTTACCTTTGTCTTTTGTTTTCTTCCCATCTGTATTATCCCTTTAGAAGTCCAGCTATCTTAAATTCACGCTCTGTTTTATTTATTTTTACAAATTTTTCTTTTTGTCAGCAAGAATTTACAGAAAAATACGCACAAGCTTGGACAAAGATTTCCTCTTACCTTTATTCGTTTCTCCTATATAAAAAGGTCAGCAGACATACTCTGTCCACTGACCTCTCTCTTTTTGTGCCACTCTCCCTGCCGGAAAGCTTTTATCAAAAACTAATCCTGAACGTAAGGCATCAGCGCAATGTGACGCGCACGCTTAATTGCAGAAGTAAGCGCTCTCTGATGCTTTGCACAATTGCCAGTGATTCTTCTGGGAAGAATCTTGCCTCTCTCAGATACATATCTCTTTAACTTATTGACATCTTTATAGTCAATTACATTGTCCTTGCCACAAAATACACAAACTTTTTTTCTTCTGCGGATGCCGCCTTTTTTTCTCATAGGCGCATCAGCTTTGTCTGCTTTATTGAATGCCATATGTCAGTGCCTCCATTCTCTCAAAAAATTAGTTAAACGGCAGCTCTTCGTCGATGCCGTCCGGGATGTTCATAAAACCGTCCCCTGCGCCTGAAGGCTCAGGTCTGTTGTTATTACCTCCCATGTAACCGCTGTTATCTCCGGAAGCGTTCTTGCTCTCGGCAAATTCAACCTCATCCACCATAACGCGGACGCTGTATACCTGCTGTCCGTCCCTGTTGGTATAGTTGTCATTCTGGATACGGCCGCTCAGGACTATCTTGGTGCCCTTGTGCAGGTATCTCTCTATAAATTCTGCCTGCTTGCCAAACGCGGTGCAGTTAAAAAAATCTGCATCCGGCTCTCCGTCCCTCTTGAACCTTCTGTCCACCGCAACGGAAAATCTTGCAACTGCCGTCTGGCTGCTTCCCTGAGAATATCTCACTTCAGGGTCCCTGGTTAATCGTCCCATAAGAATTACTTTATTCATTCCACTCTCTCTTTCCGGTATACCGGAAATACTCCGAATACCATGAACCTGTCTCTCTTACGTATCCGGCATACCTCTTATGCTTCGTTTTTCACAATTAAATATCGGATAACGTTGTCCATAATGCGCATACGGCTCTCGATTTCAGCGGGAGCGGTGCTGTCTGCCTCGAACTGGATGAAATAGTAGAATGCTTCCTTCATCTTCTGAATCTCGTAAGCAAGTCTCTTCTTACCCCATTCATCAACGTTGGTGATGGTTCCGCCAAATCTCTCAACAAGCGCCTTGCACTTGTCAATGATGGCTGCTCTTTCATCGTCTTCGATTTTAGCATTAACAACAACTGTCATTTCATATTTGTTCATGCTTTTACCTCCTTATGGTCTCTGGCCCCTGCCTTGACAGGAACAAGGAATTTATATCACGGTAAATTATGATACCACACAATCCCGCTATTTGCAAGGGTTTCTACAATCTTTTAGTTCGCTTTATTTTCCGCCTTGACCTATAGCGCATTTTTCTAATCTTTTCTACGAATTTCCCTGATATTTTTTTCCACCAATCTGCGGGCTATCATAATCTGATGGCTGCAGCCTGCACATTTCAGGCGAAAGTCTGCGCCAATCCGAAGCACTTCCCACTCATGGCTGCCGCAAGGATGCTGCTTTTTTAGTTTTACAATATCTCCCACCTGAATATCCATTATAATGCCAGTCCTTTCCCGCGTTCACGTCACAGCGCGTCCAATACCTCGCCAATACTGCCTTGAATCACCAAATCCGCCATTTTGTCCCTCGGCGTAGGCGCCTTATTGATTAACACCAGATACTTTCCTTTAAAATAATCAATCAACCCTGCCGCCGGATATACCGCCAGTGAAGTTCCCCCGATAATCAGCATATCCGCGGCCTGTATCGCTCTTACCGCCTCCTGCAGCACATGCTGGTCCAATCCCTCTTCATACAAAACCACATCCGGTTTCACTTTGCCACTGCATTTGGGGCAGACCGGAATCCCCTCTGCCTCCTTGACAAAGCATACATCATAAAAAGCACCGCAGTTCTCACAGTAGTTCCGAAGCACGCTGCCATGCAGCTCCCATACTACTTTACTTCCCGCTGCTTGATGCAGTCCGTCTATATTCTGTGTTACTACCGCCTTGAGTTTTCCCTCCGCTTCCCATTCTGCAAGCTTTTTATGCGCTGCATTGGGCTTTGCCGAGAGAAACAGCATTTTATTTTTATAAAACCGAAAAAATTCTTCCGGATTTCTTCTATAAAAAGTATGGCTCAAAATTGTCTCCGGAGGATATTGATACTGCTGGTTGTACAATCCGTCCACACTTCTAAAATCCGGTATGCCGCTCTCCGTAGAAACGCCCGCCCCTCCAAAGAACACAATGTTACTGCTTTCTGCAACCATTTTTTTCAGTTCTTCCATTTTTTCTTCGTATGCTTTCATATCTACAGCCATCCTTTCTCTGTGAGGCAAAAACATGCACAATCCCTTCATTCAGTCGAATATCCGCAAAACTTCAAGAAAATGCTGCGTGTCTTACTCTCTTTTCGAAAAATACTTGACTACTCATCAAGCCGAATGAAATTGTCACAATATTCAATCAATGCCTCGTCAATTAGTGCGATTCTTTCTTTGCCCTTTATATCACTGTAAAATGCTAATTTTTCGATTTCTTCTCTATCTGTTCTATTTTTTTCGATTTTCTCCATACACTCGACAGGCAGACAGGTTACATATAGCCCTCCATATTCATAATGCCGGCTCGGATTAAAATAGCCTGGCGCCATATGGTAGTATAGCAATCCAATGTATGAAAAATCTACATTTTCTAAGCCAAGTTCTTCTCTGCATTCACGATTGATACATTCTGTCAGCGTTTCGTTGCTTTCCCTGCAGCCTCCGAAAATTTCCCAATCTTGCCTGTACTTATTTAAGCCAAGTAAATACTCCGTACCAACCTTTACAACTGCAAGACAATGCGTTATAGGTTTAAATGCCTCGTCTGCTTTTTCTTCTTCAACATCGATTATTTTCAACAGCTTATTTCCATTGTCATCTTTTACAAGCAATGTACATCTCCTTAAATACCGTGTCAGATTATAAAATACCCAAGTTTCCTACCGCAAAATCCTTCAAAACACCGAAAAATTCCCGCAGCATATTATTAGGTAATACTCCGAAGTGTGACCTCGCCGCTATCCCGCATACATTTTGATAGCCGGCAGCACGTGCCAGACACAGGGCGCGAAATACATGAAAATTACTCGTGACTATGCCAACCTCTGCCTCCTCCATATCAAAAAGCTGTCCGCTAAAAAGGATATTTTCATAGGTATTCCTTGATGCTTCCTCTTTGATGATTCTCTGCGGCGCAATTCCTCTCCCCACCAGATAATCGTACATTCCCTGTGCTTCCGTACTCAGCTCATCACTTCCCTGTCCGCCCGATACAATCACTATGGTATTCTCATTCTGAATCAGATAATGATACGCCGCATCCAGTCGCTGCTGCAAAACATAGCTTGGACCACTTTCTTTTAATTGTGCACCCAACACAATAATATAGTCAAGTCCCGCTTTTCCTCTTTTCCAAAAACTACCAATCACCATTCCCTCTATAATAATAAATACCATAATTCCTAAAATTCCCAAAATACACAAAGTTTTTTTCATCCATGCCGGCATAATACGAAGCAGCCGGCTTCCCTGCCATGCCCACAAAAGAAATAAAACACCCGCAATCCCCCATATCAAAAAGAAATTCGTCCCATGCCCTGTAAATAAAAGAATGGACAAACAATACAAAATACAGCCCGCTCCTAAAATTTCAAAAAACACCCTCATATAATGCACTCCTTTCCCCATATTTACGCCAGACAGGTGCAGCAAAATAAACTGTCAACATATTGAGTGACAAATTATAGTTCTTAAAATTCCCACAATCGCCGCAAAATGGAATATCTAAATCTGCATGTTCATGAAAATTATTCTATAACAAAAACCTCGAAAATGATGAATTTTCGAGGTTTTAAAGAGGCGACAACCAGATTTGAACTGGTGATCAGGGTGTTGCAGACCCACGCCTTACCACTTGGCTATGTCGCCATGCTCCCCGAGTAGGGCTCGAACCTACAACCCCGCGGTTAACAGCCGCGTGCTCTA
>ERZ779622.113-NODE-113-length-56243-cov-7.012868_pt1 | contig 56243 bp, 48 predicted proteins | sample MGYA00514188_ERZ779622 | MGnify/ENA primary metagenome ERZ779622 (study PRJEB29562, sample SAMEA4376702) | mouse gut metagenome | isolation source: Cecum | study: EMG produced TPA metagenomics assembly of the A DSS colitis mouse model was used to assess the... | reverse complement strand
GGCGTCCTTCGCCGGGTTTGTGCGCCGTTTAGGCAAACTGGCCAAGTTTGCTTATCCAGCACTGTATATTTCAACCAGCCTAGGACTGGCAGAAACCTGAACACACAGATCTTTCAAGGCTTATTCAGAAATATATATATTTCCGAATAAGCTTCTTACACAAGGAAGCTTGTGTTTACACCCAGTATATCGTCTGTTTTCTGAAAAAGATAAGGGCGTTTCTCAAAAAACGCAAAACTTCCTGAATATATAGGTTTTCAAATTAACACCAAATAAGCAGGTGAATGCATTACCAAACGAGGAGATGTTAGTCATATGGCAATGTGCTCTTTAAGAATTCTTTTTTATCGCGCTCTACAGCCTATCAAAATGCATAAAGCGGGGCGCTCTAACCGAATCAGAGGAAAAGGTATTCCCTTAACAAAAGGCAGAAGAACTGCCTGGTGAAAAGCTTTCCCAGACAGTTCTTCTCCATTATAAACCCTAATATTCTCCCTCTCCGAACTCTGCCCGCAGCTTTTCCAGAGCTTTTTTCTCAATGCGCGATACATAGCTCCGGGAAATCCCCAGCCGCTTTGCCACCACCCGCTGGGGCATGGCAGCGTGTCCCAGCAGGCCATACCGCATACAGACAATGTCCTTTTCCCTTTTGCTCAGGGCGCAGTCAATAAACCCATACAGTTTTTCGCTTTTCATGCGCACGTCAATGTTGTCGATAATGGTGTCCTCCACTGCCATGGTATCCATGATGGTCAGGGAATTGCCGTCCTTATCCGTGTCGATAGGTTCATTGATGGAAACATCCTGTGCGCTCTTTTTGCCGCTGCGGAAAAACATGAGAATTTCATTTGCTATCCTCACTAAACGGCTTCTCCCAGCCCAATAGATACACGTGGGCTTTTTCGCCGTCCCACACCACCCGCTGGATCAAAGAGCGAATAGCCGCTCTTCTTTCTTCCACGCTCATCTGGTCAATGGTGGAACCGAAATTTGCCAGCACCTGCCGCAGCAAGTCAAACTCCATCTCCTCTAATTCATGGGGCTGGGTAAGCTCTTCCAGCTCCGCCAGCCGTCCCCGCAGGACCTCCCCCTCGCCATGCAGGCTGTCTATCTGCTTGATAATGTAAACCTCTGCTCCTGTGCCAGACGCGGCGGAAAGGGAATCAACCAAATTTTGTATCCTCCCCTTATTCTCCGCCAGCAGGCTCTTTATCCTGTCCATCTCCCCACCAAATCCCTCTTGGCTTTTCAGAAGAACCTGCTGGGTCTTTTCTATCTGCCGCACAAACTCAGAGCTGTCCTCTTTCAGCTTTTTCATCTCTGCAAGGATTTGCCTGTCTAACTGATTACCTGCGCAGTTTTTCATAGAGCAGCGCTGCCCTCGACTGCGCTCTTTCGTGCTGCACAGGTAGATGTAGGCCGGTTCTCCCTCCGGCGTCATACGGCCCGTAAGCTTGGGCCGCATATAATCTCCGCATTCACCGCAAACAAGCCCTCCCGACAGCAGCGCTACATGACTGCGAGGCTTGCGGTAGCTTTTAGAACGGTTGCGCTCCAGCATCTCCTGCACCCGTACCCACTGGGCGCCAGGAATAATTCCCTCATGTTCTCCCACAGAGACAATCCATTCCTCCATGGGTCGTACCCGGTGCGTCCTGCCTGGCTGCTGCAGGGTACGGTTATAGGCCATGATGCCCCGCCTGCCGTCAAAATCAGATTGTTGTGAAAACAGGTCAACATTCTGCCGGGTAAGGTAACGATAAGCATCCTCATCCGCGACCATATATACAGGGTTTGTCAGGATCCCCCGTATGGCAAACCGAGTAAAAGAATTGCCCCGCCTGGTCATATATCGTTTTTCCAACAAAAAAGCATCGGTCTGCGTCAGGGAACCTGTCTCCCAAAACTTGTCATAAATCAATTTGACCAGTCCAATCTCCTCTGGCACAGTTTTCAGCTTGCAGGCTTTTTTCGCCTTGCCCTCTATGGTGACGCTTTGTACGCTCTCCGACTGATACCCAGTAGGTGTGTTGCCCCCCAGCCAGCGGCCGGTCTTGGCCAGTTCGTGCATATTGTCCCGGATGCGCTCAGCGATGGTCTCCCTCTCCAACTGGGAAAAGACAGAGGAAATATACATCATAGCCCGGCCCATGGGGCTGCCGGTATCAAATTGCTCCTTAATGGAGATAAAGTCGATGTCCATAGCGTTTAAGCGCTCCATAAGTTTGGCAAAATCTCCTATGTTGCGGCTGATGCGGTCCAGCCGGTACACTACCAGGGCGGAAAATTTGCCACCCTGAGCATCCTGCATCATGCGCTTGAACTGAGGCCGCTCCAGCGTCCCACCAGAAAAGCCCTCATCCTCGTAGATCCGGGCGCTATTGGCCTCCTCCTGGCTATAGTGGGCACAGATATACTGGCGACACATCTCCACCTGGTTCTCAATGCTTTCTCCTTTGCCGGTAAAACGGGATTTACGAGAGTAGATGAGGAATTGTCGGAGCATAGGCAGGCCTCCTTATGTTATGGTTTGTTATTTCATTATAACGTAACATCTGTATGTTAAGAAGTTGAATTGCAAAAAAGAAGGACGGGGTACCCCATCCTCTTATACCATATATATTCCTTTAGCAATTTTATAAGAACGAGGTACAAAAAACTAAATTGAGGGAAACGCCGTCCAAGCAGACACTCTGCCGCAAAAGCGCTTGCCTCTATCCCCCAGCTTTGCACAGCAGCACGAACTCTGTGGGAATCAGATTGCCGCCGTAATGCCGCAGATAAAAACGGTACTCTGGATACATGCTGTCAATCATCAATGGGATTTTCCAGATATCTTCATACCCGTGGTATGTACAGACAGCCAGGTTGGGATGTTGTGAGCGTATGATACGCTCACAACCGAGCAGGGCGCCCTGTTCGGCCCCTTCGATATCCATTTTGATAAAGGTGGCTCCTTCTATGTCTTCGTCCAGGGGGACTACCTCCACCCGGGCCTGGGCACTCCCCTGGCTTTGCAGTTGGTTGGCCGAAGCGTCTGTACGGTTGTCCTCAATAAACATCTCGCCCCGGGACGCTCCTAAGCCTTTGCGGACGGGCAGAATATCATGCAGTTTGTTTTTCCGGATATTTTCGCAAAGCTGCGCATAGCTGCCCGGGGAAATCTCATATGCGTATATTTTCTTATAGCCTGTCCCATACATATTGATATACTGCGCAATGGAGTCCCCGATGTACGCCCCCACGTCTACCAGGATATCGCCTTCATTGCTTGGGAAGATATCCGGTTCCCAGTAGTCTGGAAAGATCGACTTAACCTTCTGCAAATCAGCCATATCCAGCAAGGCCCAGTTTTTTAAAACAGCGCACAGGGTGCGCCGGGACAAATAATCTTCCATGCGCTGGTATAGCCACAAAAAGTCATAGCTGTGCCGCTTTAAGACGGCTGCCCGCTTTTCCAGGGTATCATAGTCGCCCCTGTCCGGGTTTATGGTGCCCCAGAAGGGGAACCGCGCAAAATACCGCACAAAACTTATATAACCCTCCCGTGAAGCCTTTTTAACCTTCTGAAGATTCCCCTTCATGGTTCCCAGCAACTCTTCCTCGCTGTGGGACCACAGGTAATCCAACAGCGACCAGAATTCCCGGTCAAATGCATTCTTCGGCTGAAAAGGCTCCTCCTCTTCCGCCAGAACCAGACAGGCTGTGCGCAGCCAGTCCTCGTCCGACAGCGCCGACGCATGAACCTGGTGTTCCAGCGGGCGGGGCAGGACGCTTTCCAGAATGCCGGCGGCCTGCTGCCGGCATTCTCCTACCATCTGGCGCAGCTCCTCATTTTCATGGTTATGCAGATGGCCCAGCGCTTCCCCCATGGTTTGCAGCAGCTCCCTTAAGGCACTCCCTGTCTCCTTATCCATACCCTCACTCCTCAATTAAATGCGCCACCCGCTGGTATACGGGGCTTTGCTTTATGGCCGCCACTGCGGGGTCATCCTCTGGGTAAACCGACAGCATCCCCCGCACCTTTTCCGCCAAATCCAGAAGCTCGGGGTCAGGCTGCACGGCCTGTAGCTGAGGGGTGTGGTCGGTTAAGAATTCAACCACGGCTTTCATGCCCTCATGGGCCGCCAGGCCCTTGCGCAGCAAGTGGGTGTAGCCAATCACATCCCCCTTATCCAGCGCGTCAAAGGCCTGAACACAATACCATCCGAACCGGTGCATGGGCGGCAGCACAGAGAGGTTTTCCTCTGCCAGCACCTGCGGGTTATAGCATCTGGGCAAAAACACCTTCTCAACGTCTGCGAAAAAGCGTGCCAGGGCCATGCCGTCCTCTTCCCTGCCGTTTTTCCAGTTGTGCCTCTGCAATGCGTTTAAGGACAACCCTCTGGCCCAGGAAAGCTTCTGCCAGTTTTGGGTGAAATCCTCCTCTGCCGTGCGCTGTACCATGGGGAAAAACACACCCCAGTCCGCAGCCAGACGGCCTGCCAGCTCGTCCATGCTTTCCACGTTCAGGGGCTTTTCAGGCAGCGGGAACTCCACTCCAGCCTCTATGGAGCGGCTGAGGGCCGGGAAGGGCAGCTCTGCCCACTTGTCCACCCGGGCCAGCAGGGCAGCCATTTCCTCCGGGTCTTCCGTTCCCAGGATAGAGGCAGCCAGGCCCAGCCCGCACTTCTCCGCCAAAGGCGCAAAGACGCCGCAGGCGTGGCGGCAGAAATCTGCTTTCTTTGCCTCGTCCTGCTGGTAGTTGGCGGTAAACGCTGCCGAGCCAAACACCATGAAGGTCAGGCGGCGTTCTTCTGCCCGCTTTTCGTCCGGCTCCGGGGCGGTAATCCCCTCCCACGCTGCCAGTACCAGGGAGTCTGTGTCCTCCTGGCTGCGCATGTGCAGGGCGCACAAGGCCTTGGTCAGGTTTTCCGTCTGCACCCTGTCCAGATGGCTGAACTCCAGCTCCTGCAAAAGGGCCAAGGCCCTTTCTGCTTTTCCATCCTCCAGGCAGGCGCTGGCCAGACACAGGCGCACAGTCCGCTCATGATAAGGCGAGGCCATCTGCAGCGTGCTGCACGCCTGGCAGTTCAAATCCCCGCGGCCTGCCCGGTAATCCGCATAAGCCTCCAGCAGCGCTTCCCCCTGGCGGACGCTTTCCGCATACTCTTCCCGCTCAAAGCTCTCCAGCATCCGGTGAACCTTTACGTCGATACGGACAAAATAGGAATCCGGGAACCACTCTTCCGCCTGGTCGGCCCACTTTTGGAATTCGGCCAGCTTGCGGTCGTGGGCGATGGAAACTGCGTGGCGGAAAATTGGCGGGCCAAACAGCTTCCAGCCAGCCACCTTGCGCTTTACCATAGAAAGGGACTTTTTCAACTGGTCTAAGTAGTCTGGCTCCTGAAAGCCGCTTTCAATAATCTGCAGGCGGGTGAGAAGGTTTTTGGGATCGCTTTTCACCTTATCCCGCAAAAGGCTCATATTCCGCTTTAGCTTTTCCGGGTTCTGGGCCATGTTCACATAGCCGTCGTGATGGAAAATGGTCTTGGTAAACTGCAAAGCAGAGCCGGCACGTTCCAGGCCCGTCCACGCCTCATGGATGGCCCCCTGATAGCGTGCCCCGATGGAAAGCCTGACCATGCGCAGGGTGTAAAAGTCGGCGTAAGAGCCGTCCATAGAATAGTCCCGATAGTTGCGGATGGTAACACGGCAAAGGTTGCAGGACTGGTTTTCAGTGAGGAGGAACTGGGAAATCTCCTCCACATCCTCGTCCATGTATTCGTCCGTATCCACCGATAAGTACCATTCGCCTGTGCAGCGGTCGATAACCGCGTTGCGGGCGGCCGCAAAATCGTTGATCCAGGGAAAATCAAACAAGGTGTCCGCATACTTTTCCGCCACTGCGCGGCTGCCGTCGTCTGATCCTGTGTCCGCCATCACCAGCTCGCAGGGGACAGCGTCCCGCAAGGGCTGGAGCGCCTTCAAGCAGCGCTCAATACAGCGGATGTCGTTTTTAAAAATAATGCCAATGGATAAAATGGTGTCCATGTTTTTCCTCCTTTTCCTGACCTTGGGGAAACTGCCCCAGGAGGGCGGCTCCCCCAAAAGCAGGAAATGGGACGGGCACAAGCCCGCCCCATAACCTTTCATTTTCGGAATTGTAAAAATGCTGTAAAGATTAGCCGAGGAGCTGCAGAACACCCTGAGGCACTGCGTTGGCCTGGGCCAGCATAGCCTGTGCGGACTGGATAAGGATGTTGTTCTTGGTGTAAGCCATCATCTCTTCGGCAACGTCTGTGTCGCGGATGGTGGACTCAGCGTCCTGAATGTTCTCAGCCATAACGCTCAGGTTGTTAGCGGTGTGCTCCAGACGGTTCTGGGTTGCGCCCAGGTCGCCGCGGATGCCGGAAACATAGTTAATGGCGTTCTTGATGACGTCAATAGCTTCGTGGGCGCCCTCAGGGGTGCTGATGTTGATGTCCGCAATAGACTTGCCGGAAACAGCAGTCTGCTTGCCGCCCTCTACAACAGACTCCATGGTGCCCATGGCCTTGGTGTGCATATCGCCAATCTTCACCTGCAACTGGTTGTAGCTGTCGCTGGTGTCGCCGATTTGCAGTTTCAGGCCAGAGCTGCCCGTGTCGCCTGCGGTGAGCTTCTGTACCTTAAAGTTAGCAAGCTTTGCTTCCACAGCAGTCTGGAAAGCTTCCAGCTTTGCCTGTGTGTCTTCTGTTCCAACATCACTGCTTGCAGCGGCTGTAATGGTGATTTTGCCGCCAGTAACGGCGGAAGTCAGCTTGCTGCCATTATACCCGGTTGCGGCGGTGTCAGCCAGCGCGTCCTTCACAGACTTATCCAGGGCAAACTTGCTCAGCTCTTCGTTGAAGCTTTCAGCCGTTACGTAAATTTCGCTTACCTTCTCATCGGCCTGGGCAGCGGCAATATCAGCGGTCAGCTTGTCGCTGGTGGCCCCGACAATTACATAGGTCTTGCCGTCGCCAAAGCTTACGCGTTCGCCTTCCGCAACGTCCACGCTGATGGTGGGAGACAGCTCCAGGCTGCCTGCCACTGCCGTTGTGTTGGCCTTAGCGGCAGAGAAGAGGCCGGTTAAGTCATCTGTTTTGAAAACGGGGTTAGCTGTACCAGCAGCCTGCGCCACCTGATCCAGGTGAATGGTGTTCGGCGCGGTAGAGCTGATATTAAAGGTTACTGATGTGCCATCCTTTTCGGTAGTAATGGTGCTGGCATTAGCGGTCAGCCGCTTGACAACTTCGGCAACCCGATCACCTTCTGCAACTCCGCTGAGATCCATAACACTCGCACCAGTTATGCCAGTGGTGTCAGGAGCTGTTGCCCCTGTCTGGAACACAAAGGTAGTGTCCCCAATCTTCAACTGGTTGCCGTCCGCAATCAGAGTATCCGTAATGGTGAAGTCGATACCAGCCAGATTGCCTGCAACAGCCGCCTGCGCGTATGTGATATCTACAACACCGTGCTCAACCGGATTCGTTACCTGCATATCGGTAGAGCCTTCAACAGAAATCTGAGAACCAAGAAGGGCGTTGATGTTGTCTGCAACAGTACCACTATAAGTTTGGCCTCCAGTCATTGTAAAGGTCAGCTTATTATCGTTGACAGCAACATCAAATTGCACGCCACCAATGGTAACCTGGGTTGCCGCTGCCTGAAGTCCAGTTGCAACCTGGCCTGCTGTAAGCGCGCCACCCTGTGTTGCGGAGAATGTTGCAATTGCGGTATTGCCCATCTTGAGGGTGATGGTGTCACCCGCTGCGGAAGCTGTTGCCGCTAAGCCTGCCAAGTCAATGGTAAAGGCAACTGTTGCCTGATCAACCATGGTGCTGCCTTCGTGGATGCCATTAGCTGTTGTGGCCGTAAAGTTTGCGGAGGTCAGGTCGATGGTTCCGCCGCCGCCAGCCACGCCAGCGGTAACTGTGCCGCTGACGCTGCTGTTAATGGTAACAGCAGTGCCCTCGGACTCTGTGAGGGAGCCGTCCATCAGCTTGATGCCGTTGAAGTTGGCGGAGTCGGCAATGCGGTTGATTTCAGACTTCAGCGCGTCCACTTCCTTCTGCAGGTTCTTGCGGTCAACCTCGTTGTCATAGGTGCCGTTGGCAGACTGGGTTGCCAGATAGTCCATGCGGTTGAGCATGTCCTGAATTTCCTGCATGGCGCCTTCAGCGGTCTTTACCAGGCTGACGCCGTCCTTTACGTTCTTCTGGGCAGCGTTCAGGCCCGTGATCTGGGCGCGCATTTTCTCAGAAATAGCCAGACCGGCAGCGTCGTCACCAGCGCGGTTGATCTTATAGCCGGAGGACAGCTTTTCCAGGTTCTTGCTCAGCGCAGAAGTGTTGGTGTTGTAGTTCCGGTAGGCGTTCATCGCCATAATGTTGTGTTGAATACGCATAACTTTTCTCCTTTAATATGATTTTAGCGTAAACTTCGCCCCGGCGTTCGTCGCCGGAGTTCTGTGTGCGTTGCGCCGTTTGATCAAACTGGCCAAGTTCACCCGCCCAGCGCTGTATATTTCAACGGGCCGCGCGTGCCCGCAGAAACCTAAATCACTCTGTCTAACAGCCTGCGCATCTCGTGCAGCTCCGCGCAGTCCCTTGTTTTTTCCAATTTATCCAGAATCGTGCTCATTTCCCGCACAGCGGCATACCGTTCCTCCCGCCTTGCCAAAGCCTGCAGGCGCTTTTCGTCCCGCCGCTTTTCCGACGGCGGCTTCACCCGCTGGTCTTTCAGGCCATCGGGCCTGCTCTCGCTGCGTTCAAAAACGTCGCTGCGGAAGATGGGCACTTCCCGCGGGGCCTTTATGGATACCTCAAAGGAATCGCCTGGCCGGTCAAAAATCTGCACGGCCACGTCCTCCCCGATGGTAATGTATTCCCCCGATTTGATCCTCAAGGTCAGCATGGGTTCCCTCCCACTCGTTTTTAGGGCAATACCGCATAAAGATTGTGCGGTGCCGCCTTAGAGTTTGTTTGCGCTTTCCACCCGCTGCACTGCCCCATAGAAGGTGCTTTTGGGCAATCCGCAGTGCTTGGCAGCGTCCTGCAAATTCATCTCATGGCTGCGCCACAACAGCCGCGCTTCCTCAAAATTATCCGGCAGGGGCCGCAGCTTCCGGCCAAAGCTGACGCCTTTGGCCTTCGCCTTGGCAATGCCCTCTGCCTGGCGCGCTTTGCGCTCTTTACGTATGCTCTGCCTGGTGGCGCACAAAAACAATTGCGAAACAAAAGCGCTCAGCAGTTCCTGATAGTGCTCCGGATCCTGGTCGGTGATGTGTGCGACGATGCTCTCTGCCAACTCGGACAGGCAGTCCCGCAATTCCTGATCATTTTCCGGCAAAAAATCTGTCAAAGCACGTCACCTCCGCTTCATTTGTCCGGCATTGTGTAGAACCCCGGACATTGAAAAATGCCTAAGAAAGGGCTTATTTTTCCGGGGATCGAACCGATATCCTAGGTGTAAGGAACAAAAAAGAGCATAAAAAGCAGTGTCCGGGGTTCTACACAACTCCGGACACTGCTTTTTATACACTTTATACAATCCATTTACTCTTTCACCTCGTTAAGCCGGGCTGCCGCGTCGTAAAATGTAGACTTTGGTATGCCGCAGCACTCCGCAGCCTCCCGCAGGCTGATTTTTTTATCCCTCCACGCCTGGCACAATTCAGGAAAGCTGTCCGGCATGGCCCGCGGCTCCGGACCAAAATGCACCCCCCGCTGCTTCGCCGCCGCGATGCCCTCCGCCTGCCGCTGCCGGATGTTTTCCCTCTCGCTCTCCGCCACGAAGGAGAGGATTTGCAGCACCAGGTCGGCAATAAACGTGCCCATCAGATCTTTAGCAGTGCGGGTGTCCAGAAGCGGCATGTCTATTACGCAGATATCCACGCCCATTTCCTTTGTTAAAACGCGCCACTGCTCCTGCACTTCTTTGTAGTTGCGGCCCAGGCGGTCTATGCTTTTTATGTACAGCAGGTCGCCTGATCGCAGCCTTTTGACCAGCTTTTTGTACTGGGGACGCTCGAAATCCTTGCCAGACTGCTTGTCCATATAAATGTTTTTCTCTGCTACGCATTTTCCCTCCACCAGGGCAATACGCTGCCTGTCCTCATTTTGCTCCGTGCTGGAAACCCGCACATAACCGTATACTTTCAAAGTAATCACTCCCTTCATCTTACGTTTATTGTACTGGAATCCCGCAAACAAAAAAGGCATGGGTTTTGCTCCCACGCCCTTTACCTGTATGTTTTTATAACTCTCGCCCGCTCGGCTCCCGCTGCACGGCACCACCCACAGACCGCAGCAGTTCGATTTTTTCTTTCACAGAACATCGCTGCTTTTCCACCACGCTTTCCACTGCCTGAGCATGTACCCGCGCTGCTCGCCGGGCCAGCTCCCGCCGCCCCGCTTCTGTGCCGGGTTTGTGCACAACGATTTCAATTGGTTCCTTTTTCCTCATACAAGCCACCCCCTCCATACCATTCTAGTAGGGAATGCTTGTACACTATGCATAGTCTTTCTTTGCTCTTCCGTATCGCGCGACCTTCCTTACCCCTCCTCGTCATCTTCATCGGCAAAGCCTACCACGGCCTACACTCATACCGTAAGCGTTCCAGGACACTCAACCCGGCATAACCCTTTTGGACGGTAGGCGTAGATGGAACCAAACAAAAGCTATGGGCATATTGAAGCGCATAACGCTTTTTCCCATCTTCCTCTTTGCGCAAGATGGCAAGCGCTGGGGAAAATTGCCAAACCAAGTGCCACCCCTGGAGACCGCTTCTCGCTATGCGTTTCCGTTGTGGATGCTATAGCAGTATAGCATTTTCAATACATTTAGACGCATAACTGGAAAGGCGGATCCCCTTCCCCGGGTCAAAGCTGTCAATGGCCTTAATGAGGCCGATGGTGCCGATGGAGATTAAATCTTCCTGGTCGTTCTGGCTGGCGTAATATTTTTTGACAATGTGGGCCACCAGCCGCAGGTTATGTTCAATCAGCGTGCGGCGGGCGCTTGCGCTGCCTGCCGCCATCTCCTCCAGGCATTTTTTCTCCTGGGCGCTGGTAAGCGCCTTGGGAAAAGTGCCGTTTCCCGTGACATGCAGGAACAGGTAAAAAATGTTGGACAGAAAATCTAGTAGCTGTGCAAAAAACACGGCTGCCACCCCCTTTTGATTCTCTTTGATTTTATGTCCCCCGCTCCATAAAACTGCCTGTACAGCCGGCAGATTTAAAAAATCCCGTCCCACAGAAATGAAACCGAAAGGGCGTGCCCCTTCGTCTGAGACACGCCCCATTGAAAAACTGTATTTCTGCCGCAGGAAAATCCTTTACTCCGGCCACCTGTTGGACGGCGGCAGGCACTGGTGCCCCCGGCACACGTAGAAGGTAGTCCTGCCCTCTTTCAAAGGATACTCCTGGCCTGGCTCCCGCAGGGTGACAACAGCTTCTGCGGGAAGCGCCAGCGGCAGCTCCTGCCTTTTACGCCTGTCCGCCAGCACCACAGTAGCCTTGGGCGGCGGATCTGTGTTGTCCAGCAGGGCCAGCAAAAACATGGCAAAGCCTGTGGGATACCGTTCTGCCTCTGTTGCCAGGAAATCCAGTTGGCGCTCTGCCAGCCGGGCAATCCCCTCCTCCCCGGTAAGCTGCCCCAGCCGCACCAGGTTCCAGGCCATCAGGGAGTTCCCGCTGGGCATAGCCCCATCATAGGTTTCCTTGGGCCGAAGGAACAGGGCTTCCTGCTCCTCTCCGTAAAGGGAAAAGCCACCCTTTTCCTTGTCCCAAAACTTGGAAACAGCCTTCTGGCAGAGCATCTCTCCCTGGGCAAGATATTTCCCCTCCAGTGTTGCGCCATAAAGTGCCAACTGTGCGAACACACCAGCGGCATAGTCATCCAGAAACCCTTTTGCGCCCCGGCGTCCCGCCCGGAAGCTGACATACAGGGATTCCCCATCCCACAGGTGCTCCCAGAGGAAGCGGTCTGCCTTCTTTGCCGCCTCCAGGTATTCCTGCCTGCCGCTGGCCCGGTACAGGCGGCACAGCGCGGCAATCATCAAACCATTCCAGGCCGTCAGATGCTTATCATCCAGGTGGAGGTCATATCGCTCCCTGCGATAGGCATAAAGGCGCTTCAAGGCCTCATCAAAGGCGCGATCCAGCGGGTCGCTGCCCAGCAGGTTGGGAATACTTTTCCCCTCAAAGTTTCCGGCTGCTGTGATGTCAAAATGTCTGTTAAACCGTTCCCCCTGTTGCCGCCCCAAAACGCGGATAATCTCCTCCGGCGTAAAAAGGTAATATTTCCCCTCTTCCCCCTGGCAGTCCGCATCCTGGGCGCTGTAAAAGCCCCCTGCATCCGCAGTCATCTCCCCCAGCACATAGTCCGCTGTGCGCCGCGCTGCCAGCAGATACACCTCTTTCCGGGTTATCTCATAGGCTTCGCAGCAGGCAAAAACCAGCAGGGCATTGTCATACAGCATCTTTTCAAAATGGGGCGCTAAAAAGCGCGCGTCTGTAGAGTATCGGCAAAAACCGCCGCCAATATGATCAAACAGCCCGCCCCGGTACATTTGCACAAGGGTCTTTTCCGCCATCTCCAGGCATTCCCTGTCCCCCCGCCTGCGATAATAGGCCAGCAGGAAAAGCAGGTTATGGGGCGAGGGAAATTTGGGCGCGCTGCCAAAGCCTCCATGTTCCCGGTCAAAACTGTGCTTATATTCCCGTACAGCCGCTTCCAGTAGCCCCGGCTCCGCCTTGCCGGCCGCCTGCTCCTGGCGCTTCAGCAGCGCCACGGCTTTCCTGGCATTGTCCAGCAGGGCCGGCCGATCCCGCTCCCACTTCTCATGGATCAGCTCCAACAGCTCCTGGAATCCCACCATGCCGCCCCGGCTGCGCTTGGGGAAATACGTCCCCGCAAAAAAAGGCTCCTTTCCCGGCGTTAAAAAGAGGCTGGCAGGCCAGCCGCCGCTGCCGGTAAAGGCCTGGCAGGCCGCCATATAAACGCTGTCCAGGTCAGGCCGCTCCTCCCGGTCAACCTTGATGCTGATAAACCACCGGTTCAGCAGCCGGGCTGTTTCCGCGTCCTGAAAGCTTTCCCGGGCCATCACATGGCACCAGTGGCAGGTGCTGTACCCAATGCTGAGGAAAACGGGCTTGTCCTCCTCCTTGGCCCGGCGGAAAGCCTCCTCCCCCCAAGGATACCAGTCCACCGGATTCTCCGCGTGCTGAAGCAGGTAAGGGCTTGTCTCATTTTGCAGATGGTTTGCCATGATAATCGCCATGCGATACAGAATACGCACAAAGAGAGATGAAACATCAGCTTTTTATGCCCGGTATCGATCCTTTCTTTGTATTTTTCATACTAGAGTCTGTTTTAAAACCGGAGAAATGCCAGTATTTTTGTTCAGGGCGGACGGTTTCAAGGCGAAAACCGCAAGAAAGGCTGTCGCCTTTCGAGGATTTTTAACACAGAAACCGTTTGTCTCTGGACAAAAAGACGGTTTTTCGGAGTTTTAAGACAGACTCTAACCCTCCAAGTATGCGTGCTGTAAAATAGCAGCCTGACTATAGGATAATCCGCAGCAGGGGGATTATGCAAAAAGAGCGGCGCTTCCCCGCGCCGCTCTTTCCCATTTTTATTCTGTTTTTTCTGAAGGCTCCGGGGACTTGTGCTGCAACTGGGTGAGCATAGCCAGCAGCTCCTGGGGCTGGGACTGCTCCTCGGCAGCGTCCCGGTTTTCCTCCATGGCGTTGTACAGTTCGCTGCGCAGCACAGGGACTTCCTTGGGCGCGTCAATGGCTATCTGGGCCTCGCTGTCCTTGGTGGACAGCACTGTAATGGTAATATCCTCCCCAATGCGGAAAGACTCACCGCTTTTCCTGCGCAGGATCAGCATCCGCTCCCCCTCCTTCCCCAAACTCGGAAAGCAGGTGGCGCATGCCGTAATCTGTTCCCTCCAATATCACCTGCATCCCCTGCCTGGTTTCATCGTGAATGGCAATGGGACACTTCAGGTTTACCGTACTGCTGGAAACCGGGTTCTTCACCACGCACAGCACGTAGTAGCACAGCTCCCGGCTGTCCTCCACACCCATAACCTTCAACTCTTCCGGCTGCAAAACAGGTGCATAGCCGCCGTTAAAGGAAAAGGGGTTAATGCAGACAAAGGCCAGCTCCGGCGTTTCCACGCTTTGCAGGCACAGCAGGGTGCCGTCGCTGCCGGAAAAAGGCAGCAGCAAAAATTCTTTTTCCTCTTCAAAGGCAAAAAGGCCTTTGGGGAAGGACAGCACATCCTCCCGCTCAAAGTCGATTTCACCGAAATATTTGGTGGAAAGCTTCACACTCATACCTCGTTATGCCTGTACATCTACGTAATTCGGATCTGCCGAAGGCGGCACATACATGCGCCCGCCTACGTATTTGATAATGACCTCAGGGCGCTGCACCACGGAAATTTCAATGTCTCCAGGCTCAAACTCAAAGCCCACGCCGCCGGTTTTCCAGTCAAAGTTCAGTTTATCCATCTCATAGCGGATTTGCATGGTGCCGTCTTCCCACTCCATGTTCACGCCGCCCTTGGGGATGAAATCCAGGCCAAAGTTATTGGGATCCCCTGCGATAAGGGTTTTGTCAAAGTCCTCCGCCGCAAACTGGGTGACAAACTCCTGGCCCAGCTTGGCATTCATACAGATCTGCCCCCGCTGGGCATACGTAGCCGTAGCCTCATAGACAGCCTGTTTGCCCTTCTGCGCGGACTGCTGGATGCTCTGGGGAGCAGTGGGACGGATAGAGCTTTGGGCTTCAAAGGAATCCATCTTCACCTTGATGGGGCGGCTTTTAATGTTCAGCCCGCCCTTGTCCCGGCTAATCTCCACCTCGGCACTGGCATTGTTATACACCAGCCGGGCATTCTTCGTGCGCATTTCAATTTCAATGGGTACAGTTTTTATTTCAATCAACGGTCCCATAGTCCACGTGCTCCCTTCCTCTAAATCTCCATTTTAGTACATAATAACCCTTTTAGCTCAAATAGTCAAGCAAAGAATTAGATAAAATGCCATTTCCTATTTTCAGCGCGGCATTGTAGGAATACTGCGCCCACATCAGAGCGGTAATGGACTCAGCCGGATCCATATCCTCTGTCCCCACAATCTGATCGTTCAGGGTATCATCCAGCGCTTTCAGGCGGTCTTTATTGCTCTTAAGGAACGCCACATCTGTATCCAAATCCACATGGGTCAGGCTTACCTTGCCCAGCGAATCCTGAATTTTCTTGGTGAGGCGGTCCATATCCGCCACATTTTCAATTTTCTCCCAGTCGCCGGTATCCTGGTCGGTATTATAAAGCAGCTCGCCTGCCTTTTTCAGCAGTGTGACGAAGTTCCGGGGATCCCCGTCCTCGTCCAGGCCATAGCCGCCATACACGTCCTGGCTGTCGCTGCCGCCCAGATATTTCAGGCCGCACAGGGCAGAGTTAAAGGCTGTGGCAGGCTTGATTTTGCCATCCGAACCCTCTTCCATGCCCATGCCCAGGTCTACAAAGGTTGTTTCCCCCAGCATCTTCTTAATGGCGTCCTGGGCTTCCTTGGCTGCCGCCCGGCCGTCTACATCCTCGTCTTTGCCGGCATTTATAACCTTGCTGCCTGTGGGCTGGCCCGCCGTATTTTGCGCCCCGCCCAGTTTGCCTACCTGCTGGGCCGTAAAAACAATGCCGTCTCCAGCAGCGTTTACAGAGGCCGTCCAGCCCTGCACATTGGCGTTGTAATCCGCCGCAAAATCTGCCAGGATATCTTTTAAATCTTTTGTCACATCCGCAACAACAAAGTCACGACCACCAATCGTGATCTGATCGCCATCGTTTGCAGGCTTAGTAACCGGCGCAGTTTCGCAAACAGCTTTTTCGCCGTCAAACCGCGGATCATTGGGGTCTGTGTCCACCTTAATGCCCCGGAAGGTTAAATCCCCGTCATCGTCCCAGGCAAAGGGGGCGCGCAGGCCGTCTGCCCCGGCAAAGATGTATTCATCAGCATACTTAGAGTTCATGGTAAACACGATAGACTCCGCCGTAGCCATCAGAGACTGGCCCAGGGCCTTGCGCCCGGAAGCCGTAGAATCGGTTTTGCCGCGGAGGACGGAATATTCGCCCAGTTCCCGGCCCAGATCATTATAGACCTTCTCCAAAGCGTCCCAGCCCTGGCTGAACTTGCCGGAAACCGCGTCGTTGTTGCTTATCTGGGCCTCTGTGTTCCACCGCGCCCGGCGAAGCTGGAAAGCCCGGCTGGCGGCGGCAGGATCCTCAGAATAAGAGTTGAACCGCCGGTTTGTCATCATCTTATTGCTGGCGTCAGCAAACCCCCGGTACGTGCGCTGGAGGGTAGATTTATAGCTGTACATTGTGCCGTTTGTTGTTATGCGGCGTACCATATTGAAACACCTCTTTCAGTTAGAATTTTTTATCTGCCCGCAATGCCTGTGCCGGTAACAAGCCTCTCCAGCATCTCGTCTATTGTGGTAAGCAGGCGGCACGCCGCCGTATAAGATTTCTGATACTGCATCATGTTCACTGTCTCATCGTTCAGATCCACGCCGGAAACACCTTGCCGGGCCAGATACAGATCCTCGGAGGCCACGCTGTAGTTGTCCAGGGATTCCTCCGTAGCTTTCTTATCAACACCCAGCGTGCTGTTTATTTTGTTCTGCATCCCGAAGAAAGTCCCCTCGAAATATGCCTTGTCGCCGTCATATGCCTCCGGGTTATCAACAATATCGTTGGGCTTGAACTGGAACTTCTGTTCCATCATGGCTACAAAGTGGTTCAGGTTGTCGTTGGCAGTGGTCTGACCAAGGATCGCGTCCGGATCCTTGGTGTTCACAATATGCACCGCATTGGTAGACCAGCTCTTGGAAATAGACAGGTTTTTGGCGGTAATGCCTTCTGTGCTATCGCCCTCGCCGCTGTTGCTGAACAGCACGCCGGCCTTCATGGCAGCATATTCCTTCTCGTACTTCGGGTCAAGCCCAACTTTATCCATCCAGCCCTCGATCGTTTGGTCAATGGGCGTGGGAGCCGGGTTGGCAGCAGGATCGCTTGCAAAGAAATCATAAACAGGATTCCCGTCTGCATCTGTTCCCTTCTGTTGGTGCCAATAGAACTCCGGGTTCCGCATGGGATCAACCGTATTCGCGTCATTCATCCACTTGGCAAAGATATTTGCCAGATGGTCGATAGCCTTTTCATAATAGGGGATGCCCCGCTTGGTGGTGCAGTCCTTGTCAATTGCCACGTCAGCATCAGTGGAATATTCGCCCTTCTCCGTCAGGATCTCCCTGGTGGACTGGAGGGAGCCATACATATAGTTGTCGCCCACAGCAGTATAAAATTCCCCGTCCTGCTCAATATGGGTAAGATCATCCTTAATCCTGTCCACATCCCCAGGCTTAATATGATCCCGGCGGTCTTTCAGCACAGAAACCTGCAGGCGGTACAAATCGTCCTCTTCGGCAGGATCCACTGCCACCATGTAAGGAATCGGATTGCCGTCCTTATCCAGCGCGGCGTCCGCCTTAATGCTTGTTGCCTTCCCGTCAGGATTGAGCCACAGCGGGGTTTTGCCATCGTCTCCGCCCAGGGCCTGCTCCCGCAACTGCTGGATGGAAATCTGCGCGCCATAAATGCCGTCAATGAGGGGAATGCCACCCATGACGCTGTTCTTATCCGCCATTTCAATCTTCAGCTTTTCCACAGTCATGCCCGCGCCGATGTCCTCATCGGTATAGGTAACGTGGATGCGCATATATCCGGAAAGCTCGTCAATCAGGGCATTGCGCTCGTCTTTCAGTTCCAGTGCGTCGCCGCCATGAATCTGCTCTTTGCGGATCTGCTCGCTTAAATCCCGGATGCCAGTAAGTACCTTGTTTACCCTGTCCACGTCCTGGCGGTATGCAGCCTCGTGGTTCTTCTTCAGGGCTTCTATCTGATCCGCGTAGTCATTGAACCACCGCACCACAGCTTCCGCCGCGCCGCGGGTGATGCCGTCATACTCATCCCGGCCCGCGCCGGAGGTGTTCAGATTCTGGAGCTTCTCGAACAAGTTGTTCATGGCCAGATACAGCACGCCGTCCTCATTTTCGCCCATGCCCACCTCGTCAAAGATGCCGGCAAGCTCCTGCAGGCCTGCCAGCTTGGCGTCAGCCGCGCCCACGTTGGACATTTCATTGCGGTAGCGGATGTCCAGGTATGGATCCCGAAGCTGGGAAACGCCGGTGACTAAAGCGCCTGCGCCCACCCGCACGTCGGAACTCATGGTGTAGTGATCCACGCCGCCTACATGCAAAGCCTTCTGGTTCAGCACCTGCCGGGTGTAATTAGGCGTATTGATATTGGAAATATTGTTGCCCACAACCTCCAAAGCCTTCTGGGAAGCGTATATGCCCAGCCTTGCGGTGCCGAAAGTGCCAAAGGTCGATATATTGCTCATGTTTTGTTTTCCTCCTTGCCTGCTGTGCCGGGCCTATGCCCGGATGTCCGTTCTCATGTTCGGGGGGGCTTCCCCCGGGGCCGGGGCCTGGTTTTCCGGCATCATCTTCTCGATGTCCCGCAGCGCCCCTTCCATCACTGTGCGTGCGGCAGTTGCCGCGCTTTGATACCGGGTAAACTGTATTTGCAGCGCCTCCACGGCTTCCTTTGCCTGGCGGTGCATATCATCCGGATAGTGCTGGTAAAGCTGGTTCAGCGGCACATCCTGCAAGCCCATTTCCGCCAGAAGCTTTCCCCGCTTCAGCTCAATGCCCCGCAGGGACAGTGCAAGAACCTGCTCCCGCTTCATGCACTGGTCTAAAACCTCCAAATCGCCCTTGCGGGTCGAGTCAACCTTTTCCCGGGCGATGTCCGCAAGCTGGCTGAGTTTGCCTGCCAGCTCCTCCAGCAGCTTGAGATACTCCCCATGGGGTTCCTTCACAGCTTAAACCTCCCCCAGCAGCAGCATTTTCCGGGCAATGTTCCCGGCGTCTATTTTATATTCCCCTGCCTGCACCTGGTCATGGAGCGCGCTGATCTCGCCTGTAGTGGTGGCGGTGCGCACATCCTGGGCTATGCGGCTTTTCATTTCCATCATAAAGGGGTCGTTCTCGTGGGAGCTGATGGTCACGCTGTCATATTTTCCACCCGCCTGGCCAGCGCGCGCTGCCACGGCCGGGCGAACGCGCCCAGCCCTTACAGGGCCGCCTACCGGGGCTATGCCGTTTCGGGAAATTTCTATCATATACGTCCCTCTTTTCTGCCTGTTATAGCCTGGTTTCCCGCATATTCTTTCCGCAGTCTGTTTTCTGTCTATATAAAACATCGGATAGCCTTTTGGAAAAATTAAGGGCTATCCGATAATAATCTTCCCTGTATATGCCTGAAAATGCCTTGCAAGCCATAAAACTTGAAAATCCCCGGAGTCTGTCCCGTCCCCTGCTTTTCAGGCGTGCTGCCGCCTTTTAAGCCTTGCGTTTTCTTTCTGAAAGCAGCGGCAGCCCCCCTGTCAAACAAGCGTATTCCCTGCCTTCCAGAAGAAAACAGGGAATACGCTTGCAAAAATTTTTGCCAATTTCCAAAACGGAAACACTTTTTATTATCATATAATTCGCAGCACAAAAGCAGCACTGAACAAACTGCGGACTACGGGAAAACAAGCCTTAGTGCGCGCTCATTTTCAGCCGGCGCATCAGCACGCCGGCGATATTCTCGCAGGAAGCCTGTTCGCACACGCCGCCCTTTTCATAGGCCACAGCCGGCATCCCGTACACCACGCTGGATTCTTTATCCTGGCCAATGGTGTAAGCGCCTTTTTTCCGCATAGCCAGAAGGCCTTCCGCGCCGTCTGCGCCCATGCCCGTCATAATGATGCCTACCATTTTGCAGCGGACATTTTCCGCCATGGAATGGAACAGGGCATCCACAGAGGGGCGGTGCCCGCTCACCCGTTCCCCCTGGGTGCAGGTGACGAAATATTCCCCTCCTGCTGTGCGGTTCACCCGGCACTGCAGGTCAGCCGGGGCCACCAGGGCCACGCCCTTCTGGATCCGCTCCCCGTTTACCGCCTCCCGCACTTCCATGCGGCACAGGCGGTTCAAGCGCTCCGCATACATTTTGGTGAACCCTGGGGGCATGTGCTGGACAATCACCATGCCGGGAATGTCCTCCGGCAGGCGCTTCATCACCTCCAGGGTGGCCTCCGTCCCTCCGGTGGAGGCGCCCAGGCCCACAATGTACTGGGGGGCCATGCCCAGCAGCACCGGGGGGGCCAGGGGCACATCCGGCTCTTTGATAAGCCGGGGGCGGCGCACCTTGGCGCTGGCCGCCACAACCACCTTCTGCACCAGGGACATGACAAACTGCTCTTTGCTCTCCGCGCCGTCAGGCTTGCGCACAAAGTCTACAGCACCAGCGTGAAGTGCGTCGAACACCTTCAGGTTCAGCGACGAAACCAGCACCACTGGCAGCGGGTGTTCCGGCAGCAGCTTCTTCAAAAACTCTATCCCCGTCATGCCGGGCATCTGCACATCGCAGGTCATTACGTCCGGGTTTAACTGTTCCACTTTCCGCTGGGCGTCCATAGCGTTGATGGCATAGCCCACCACTTCCAGCCGGGGCGAAGCCTCCAGGGCGTCTATAATGGTTTTTCTGGCTACAATGGAGTCGTCTACCACCAGGACCCGGATCTTTTTTCCCAATGCGTTCATCCTCTTCCTCCTTACGCGGCGACGCCCGCCGCAAAATAAAATGCCAAAAAGCGCAAAGCGCCCTGCCCTGCTCCCACATTCCGGAGACAGGGCCTGCGCACTGCGCTGTATGCTATTTTTTTCTGAATATGGAAGTTGCCACCCGCCCGTAGGGGGTGTCAGGAGACAAATTTTCCGCCTTGCTGATAACCAGATAGCCGCCGGGCACAGTGGCGTCATAGAACCTGCGCACTAAGGCGTCTTTGGTGGGCTGGTCAAAGTAAATCATTACATTACGGCAGAAAATCAAGTCAAACTTGCGCCGGAACTGGATGGGATCCATCAGGTTGAACTGCCGGAAAAGCACATTCTGCTTTACCTTGGGCGCTACGGTATACTGATCCGTTTTCCCCTTCACAGGCACGAAATACTGCTTGCGCCACTTCTCAGGGATGGTGTCCGGCAGTTGGTATACGCCGGCCTTGGCCTTGTTCAGGGCCTCCAGGGAGAGGTCGCTTGCCAGGATGCGGGTATCCCACTGGCTGTACTGGGATCCGAGATAGTCCATGATATACATGGTCATGTTATACGGCTCCTCCCCGGAGGAGCAGCCCGCGCTCCAGATGGAAAGGGTTTTGTCCCGCTGGTGCGCCCGCACCAGCTCCGGCAGGATGGTGCCTGTGAAATAGTCGAAAGACTCCACTTCCCGCATGAAATAGGTATAGTTGGTGGTAAGGCGGGAGAGCAGGGCGTTGATGTCATCCCCGGTGCCGCTTTTCAGCAGGTAATCCACATATTCCGTAAAGCCCCCGAAGCCCATGCCTTTTACAGTGTTCGCCAGGCGGCTGGTGATAAGCTGCTTTTTCTCGTGCAGATCTATCCCGTATTTCTGCTTTACGAAGCTGACCAGACGGTGGAAGTCGGCCTCGGAGATAGCCATGGCGCCGGGAGCTGTTTTCTTAGAGCTGACCATTGAACAGCAGGGAGCAGTCCAGCACCATCAGGGTGCCGTTCTGGTTGGGCAGGGTACACATGCCGGAAACCAGCTTGTTGTCCCCCGCGGTCTGGGAGGGGACCGGCAGGATGCGTTCCTGCTCAATATCCACCGTCTGGTCCACCTCATCCACCATAATGCCTATCTGCACGCCGCCGCTGTCCAGCACGATGGTGCAGGACTTCTCCCCAGGCTCCTGGCCCAAAAGCAGGCGGAAATCCAGGATGGGCACAACCGCGCCCCTGAGGTTTATCACCCCCCGGATATGGGGGGGCAGCATGGGCAGCCAGGTAATGGAGATTTCCGTCAGGATAGTCTCAATATACCGGGTGTTCACACCGTACAACACGTTTGCGGAGGAAACCACCAGATATTTTTCCGTATCCACCTGGGGCTTTTCATCCACCCGATCGCTCTGCTCGTCAACCCTGGCGAACAGTCCGTTTTCCTGTGACATAACTACACAAGTCCTTTCTCTACTGGAATTAGGGGCTGTGCCGGCAGGAGCGGCCCAAAGGCTTGCGCCGCTCCTGCCGGCATGGCCCCTCAGGCTTGCCGCCTGGGTTTATCTGGCATAGCTCTGGGCCATGGCGTAAATGCTGGAAACCTCCAGGATAATGCTGATGCTGCCGTCGCCCAAAATGGTGCAGCCGGCCACGCCATAGTCCCTGATGCCGAAGTCTGTAACATAGCTGGGCAGGGGCTTCACCACCACCTGCTGTTCGCCTATCAGCTCATCCACGAACAGGCAGAAGGAGGTTTCCCCGCTTTCCACCCACAGCAGGATGCCGTCCTCGAAATCGTCCACGCCGCCTTCCATCTGGTAGAATTCCTTGGCGCGCACAATGGAATAGAAATTGTCCATCAGCTCTATCATCTCGCCCCGGGCCGCGTCGTGGATGATCTGCTCCTCTGTTACCCGGAAAATCTGGCGTATGTTCTGGATGGGTACGGTAAAGGCGGAATTCCCCACCCGCACTTCCATGCCGTCCATAATAGCCATGGTCAGGGGGATTTTCAGGGTGGTGGTCATGCCCTGGCCCTTTTCGCTGCTGATGGTAACAGTGCCGCCCACGCTTTCCACGTTGGACTTCACCACATCCATGCCCACGCCGCGGCCGGAATACTCCGTAACCTCAGTGTTGGTGGAGAAGCCGGGCATCAAAAGGAAGTTCAGGATGTCCTTATGGGAATAGTCCACCCCCGGCTGGGCCAGGCCCTGGCGGATTGCCTTGTTCAGGATGGCGTCGTCATCCGCCCCCGCGCCGTCGTCAATCACCTGGATAATAACCTCACTGCCGGTGTGCCGGGCAGAAAGGATGATGTTGCCCACAGGATCCTTTCCGGCCCTGATGCGGTCTTCCACGTGCTCCTCAATGCCGTGATCCATGGAGTTGCGCACAATATGCATAATGGGGTCGCCAATGCTGTCCACAATGGTCTTGTCCACTTCTGTGTCCTCGCCCTCTAAAGTCAGGGTGACTTCCTTGCCCAGCTTCTTGCTCATGTCCCTCACAATGCGGCGCATTTTCTGGAAGGTGGCGGAAACAGCCACCATGCGCAGGGACATGGACACGTCCTGAAGCTGGTCGGTCAGGGAGCGGAGCTGCCGGGCGGCCTGGGTGAAGCTGTCCAGCTTCAGGCCCTTCAAATCCGGGGAGGCAGTGACCATGGACTCGGTAATCACAATTTCCCCCACCACAGCCTGCAGCTCGTCCAGCTTAGAGAGGTTCACGCTGATAAGGCTTTCCTTGTTGTGGCCCTGGCCCTGCTGCGCCTGGGCGGGCTGCTTGGTCCCGCTGTTTGCGGCAGGCTGGGCAGCCGCCTGGGCAGGGGCGGCAGGGGCCGCCTTTGCTTCTGCCTGGGCAGGCTTTTCCTCCTGGACAGGGGCGGCGGGCACATGGTCGAAGGAGGTGTATTCCTGCACAGAGCCGGTTTCCGCCACAATGGGCATGGCCAGATCCCGCAGCTCAGAAGTTAAAAAGCGCAGGAAAAACCCTTTTTCCGCCACAAAAGAGGCGCTTTCCGGGTTTGTCTCCACGTCGGCGGGCCAGCAGTCCATCTGCCCCGGCTCGCACAGATCCTTCACAGCGTTTAAAACCATGAAGGAGCGCAGGTTCTCCATGCCGCAGCCCTCGTCGAAGAACACCCGGATGCCATAGGGGAACTGGTCGCTGCCAAACATTTCCTCGCCGCCGCCGGAAGCAGGAGCGCCCTGGGATTCTGCCTGGCCGGCAGGCTGTTCTTCTTCCTCTTCACTGCCGCCTTGAATTTTGTTTGAAAAGCTCTTAATATTAGCGAGTATGCTGTCGATATCTTCTGTGAGGGGTTGATCATTTTCAAGCTTCTCAATTTCCCCGCGGAAGAAGTCAATGGAGCGGAAAACCAGCTCGAACAGTTCGGGCCGCAGATTCTCCGAAACCACCTCCATGCCCTTGTCCCGGATAATGAAGAACATATCCTCTATGCGGTGGGCCACTGTCATGAGGGTGTTGAACTCCATCATGGCGGAGGAGCCTTTGAACGTATGCATGATGCGGAAGATTTCATTTACATCCTCTTGGGAGAAGGTTTTCGCCTCCTCGGCAGCCAGCACGATGTCGTCAAGCTGCTCCAGAAGCGTATTCATTTCGTACAGATATGCTTCCATCATATCGTTGCCCATATCGTTTCCACCTTTTCTAGTAAGAATTAGGGATTCATGTCAGGCAGGCCAGGCCCAGACGGCCCGGCGTCCGCTCCTCTCAAAATTTCAGCAGAGAGGGCGCTTCCGCGGCAAAACGCGGTTCCCTTAATTAGTTTATCGGCAATCTTCCATGGAAAATAAGACTGCGGCGCGAGGATTTTGCTTTTCCGGCTTATTTTTCTGGCAGTATATCCCATAAGCCACGCAGACCGCCGGGCCTTTTAAAAGGCAGCCCGGGGGCCTGCGCACCACTATGCGCGGAAGGAGGCCTCCCCTCCCTCTGCCCCAAGGAGTCGATACCATGCCCGAAATTTTGCGGCCTACAACCCCGGTGCCAAATTATGACAACGCCAATGTACGCAGCCAGCCTATTACCCCCAATGACACCCATATACAGAACGTGGTGGATCCCTCCCGGGTGACCCGGGCGGACCAGCGCACAGAACAGCAGCAGCCCGGGGACGCGGCCCAGAAGCTGCGGTATGATTCCAACTTCCTCACCTTTGTCCAGCGCCTGAAGAACGCCCCGGACCCCGCCCAGGCCTTCATCCAGCTTCTGGGCCGGGGGCTGCAGATAAGCTCCGGCATCAGCGAGGGGCTGGCGGCGGAAATGGGGCAGTTCCTGGAATATTTGCAGATGGACGAGGGGAAGCTCCTGGATTTCCTCAAGGGCCAGCTCCAAAGCGGCAGCCGCTTCGGGGGGGCGCTTTTCCAGGCCCTGCACACAGCCTTCAACCGTTCCGGCTCTGAAATGCTGCGCACAGAAATCCTCCAGTTTTTAAGGCAGTACAGCGACTTTTCCTCCACCGCCCATCTGGAAGGGCGCATGGTGCGCACCCTGTACGATATGACCCAGTCCCTGCCCTCCCACTGGTCCAGCCGCCTGCTGGATACGGCGGCCCAGCTTGAAAACGGGGTGGCAGCAGGGGACCGGCAGGGGAACCTGCGGCTTCTCCGGGAGCAGGTGTTCCCCCTTATCTCCAACTATGTGAGCCAAACCCACGACCATGGCAGGGCCAGAGGGCTTTTGTCCATGCTGACCCTGGACATGGTGCGGTATGAAAACGGCAGCGAGCAGGAGATGGTGGCGGCTTTCCGGCATTTAAGCGGCTACGGCATTTTCCCCGGGGACATGAGCAAGCTTTCCGACGAGGATATCCTGCGGCTGCTGAAAAGCACAGATTATTCCAAAGCCTCCCTGTCCGACAGCTTTGCCGACCACCTGACCCAGCTTACCGCCAGGGCCTTGGGAGGCGAGGCCAACATGCAGACCCAGGAGGCGCTGCGCAACATCATGCTTTCCATCCTGGTGAATGAAAGCGTGTACATGCCTTTGAAACACCTGCTGCTGCCCTTCCAGTGGGAGGACAAGGCGGTATTTTCCGAGATGTGGGTGGATCCGGACGAGGAATCCGGCCAGGGGGGCCAGGGGAAATCCTCCCGCATCCTGATTAAAATGGACATAGAGGGCCTGGGGGCCTTTGATCTTTTAATTGACAGCAGCGCGGGCCGCACCTCCATGAACGTTTCCTGCCCGGAAACCGTGGCGGCCCACGCAGGGGAAGTCAGCCGGTCGTTAAACGGCATTCTGGAGCGCAACGGCCTGAAGCCCGGGGACATCCGGGTGGGGCCTCTGCGCAAACCCCTGAACATTTCCGATGCATTCCCAAAACTATTTGAAAGGGTGATGACAGGTGTCGATGTCAAGGTCTAGCGAGCCGGATCCCCGCCCCGCCGCCAAAAGGGCTGTGGCGCTGCAGTATGGCGTGATGGACCAGGCCCCGGTGGTGGTGGCGGCAGGCATGGGATATCTGGCGGAAAGGATTGTGGACGTGGCAGGCGAAAGCGGCGTGCCGGTTTATGAGGACAATTCCCTTGCCACCATCCTGTCCCAGCTCAATGTGGGGCAGGAGATCCCGGAGGAGCTGTACCGGGCGGTGGTGGAGATATACGTATACTTTTTGAATTTTGACCCCAACGACCCCGGCAGGCGGGGGCAGAAGCAGCAGGCAGTGCCTCCTTCCGAGGCGGCCGCGCCGGCCCCGGAGCAGCCGGAGGAAAACACCCAGGCAAAGGAGGAATCGCCATGATAGGGTTCGGAAAGAAAAAGAAGGAACAGAACACCTGCATGATTATGGACAGCCTGTCCAAGGTGCTTGCAAAAGGGCGGCTGGAAAAGCCCCAGGGGGACGGCTTTTTGCGGGTGAAGGTGACCGAAGGCAGCATACGGGACGTGCTGCGCACCAACAAAGTGCAGATTGTCCCCTCCCAGGAGGATCAGCCCGCAACTTTGGGCCGGGTTGTAGACTGCGACGACAACGATGTGATATCCTTCACCCCCCTGCGGGAACTGAAGGGGGAGGAGGCGCGCACAAACCTGCGCATGCCTGTGGATTTTACCAGCTATGCCTATCCCCTTGGCACAGCCGACAAAGCCCGCTCCGCCATCCGGGCCAACGACCTTTCCGGCGGCGGCATCGCCTTTTACTGCGCCCGGGAATTTGCCCCCGGGGATCAGTTGGAGGTGGTCATCCCCATTACGCGGACGGCCCCCCTGCTGTTAAAGTGCCAAATCCTGCGCAAGGGCGGCGCCAACGGGGAATACACCCTGTATGCCGCCAAGTTCCTGGACATTATCGACGAGGAGGAGAGCCTGGTGCGGGAGGCGGTTTTCCGCGCCCAGCTCCAGCATATCCGGGACCGGCAGGCTTCTTAAAAGGCCCGCAGCCTTGACCTTTTGATGCTTCCTTTTCAACCGGGCATAGCGCCCGCATCCATAAAGACTCCACAGCAAAGAGAGGGATTTTACTATGAACACCTTGAAACGCACCGGCAAACGGGCGCTGGCCATGCTTTTATGCATGCTGCTGGCGGTTTCCGTTTCCCTGCTGCCCAGCCAGACGGCTTCCGCCGCAAGCTGGGTAACACCCTATCTGGAAAAACTGAAGAGCTGGGACGTGGTGAAGGGCGATCCGGGCGGCAGCATGCGCCCGGACTCCCCCATCACCCGGGCGGAATTTGTCGCCATGATGAACCGGGCCTATGGCTATACGGATTTAGGGCCTATCCCCTTTAAGGACGTGCATCCCAAGGACTGGTTCTATGAGGATATCTGCAAGGCCTACACCGCAGGCATTTTCAAGGGCCACGACAACGCCACCGCCGCGCCCAACGCGCCCCTCACCCGGGAGCAGGCCATCACCCTGCTGGCCCGGAACATGCGTCTGGACGAAATCCCCGGGGAAGTAATAGACTTCACAGACGGGCGGGATTTCAGCCCCTACAGCCGGGGCTATGTGCGGGCCGCCATCCTGGCAGGCATTATCGACGGCTATGCGGACGGCACCTGCCGGCCCCAGCAAAACGTCACCCGGGGCGAGGCCATGAAGATGCTGTGCGTAGGCATCGGCTCCCTGATTAACGAACCTGGTGTCCATGCCCCTGGCGGCGTGTTCGGCAGCCTGACCATCAACTGCACCAACGTCACCCTGCGGGACACCATCATTACCGGGGATCTCTACATCAGCGGCGGTGTCAGCCTGGGCGATGTGGTGCTGGAAAACGTGCAGGTGCGGGGCCGCATTATCATAGCCGGCGGCGGCTCCAGCGAGCTGGGCAAAAACAGTATCCTGCTCCGGGGCGTGGACACCAGCACGCTGATTGTAGACGCTCCCACCGGGCAGTATATTTCTGTGCTCACCGAGGGCCGCACCCATATCACCAACGGCCTGTTCCGCTCTGACGCTTTCCTGGAGGACGGCTGCCGGGACGGCTACGGCATTTTGAACGTATCCCTGGAGGGTTCTTCTGGAGACAGCTTCACTCTGGCAGGGAACCTGGAAAACGTGGTGAACCGCACCCCCAATTCCACCTTGATCCTGGGCGACGCAGACGCTTCCCGGGTTACCATTGACGAAAAGGCCACAAACTCCACCCTGCGCCTGGAAGTAAACGCGGCGGCTGACGAGGTGAACCTGGATGTGGGCACCAAGGTGGAGGGCACCGGGGACATCGGCCATCTGACCATCAACTCCCCCGACTCCACCACCACCATGCTGCCGGACAAGATAACCATCCGGCCCGGCCTGGACGCGGAGATTTCCGGCGAGAACATGGATGCCTCCCAGGCCCAGGAGTATTCCCAGGAGCCCCGCATCTTAAACGGCTATCCCAAGGTGGCAAACGTGGCCCCCACTGAGGCTGACGGCATTGCCTCCACCAACAAGTCCGGCACTGTGTACTGGGGCCTGACCACCGCTGCCATGGGCCCTGTGCCTGATACCACAGAAGGCCAGGATAAGCTTATCAACCCCTCCTATGGTTCCGGCTTCCTGCTTTCCGGCAACTATAAGTCCGAATCCTCCAACACAGAGTTTGTATTCCCCGAAAAGCTCAAGGGCCTCACCTCCAGCGGCACCTATTATGTTTCCGCCGTGCTGGTAGACGCCCGGGGGCACAAAAGCCCTGTGTACAGCGAGCGCTTTGAAACCCCGGACAACATCACCCCCGCCTTCAACCCGGAGTATCCCCGGATGCTGGAGGTGGAAACAGAGGAGTCCTGGGTCACAGTAATGGCAAACAAGAAGTGCGACCTTTACTATGTGCTGCTGCCCAAGGGCAGCACCCAGCCCACTCAGAACGAGTTCCTGTCCTTCGGCTTTGTGGATCCCCTGGGATACGGCCGGGTGGGCCTGGGCAAGAACAAGACAGAGTCTGTGCAGGTGAACCGGATTATCTATCCCAACTCCACCCAGCCGGATAAGGTGGTAGAGCTGGAAGAGCAGGCCACCTATGATCTGTACCTGTGGCTGGCAGATGCCGACGGCATTAAAAGCTCCAGCATTACGAAGCTGCAGTTCACCACCCGGGACAAAACCCCGCCGGAGTTCACCACAGATATGCAGCAGACCACCATGGGCGCCACCAATGTGGGCGCCGAGTGCATTATCAACGAGCCGGGCACGATTTACTGGGTGCTGGTAAAAACCGGTGAAAACTTCCCCACGCCGCCTAAGGGCCACGATCCGCCTTGGACCAACACCACCGAGGAGTTCCTGCGGGATGTCTCTGCCAAGGTACAGATCCGCAATGCCCAAACTGCAGACGGCGGCAAGGTTATAAAGCGGGGCAGCATGAAGGCCGAAGCCGGCGTGCCGGCTTCCACCAATATTACCGGGCTGCAGAAGGAAACCATCTATGATATGTATTATATCGCGGTGGACAACGCCACGCCCACAGGAAACTACTCGGACATCGTGAAGAAAATCACCGTGTATACCCTGGACAGCACCCCGCCCACAGCGGAGGTCTCCTTCAGCAGATCGGCCACAGGCGTGGACAACAGGCCCCAGCCCTATGCTGACGCGGATGTACACATTGAGTTCAGCGAAAATATTCTCTACGAGCCTACCAGCGCCGAGCCTCTGGCCCTGTACAACACCTGGAAGAGCAAGGATTCCACTATATCCGGCGCGCAGCAGCAGGCGGCCCGCCGGGAGCTGCTGGATATTCTGCCGAAGATGATCCAGATGTATCAGGTGACAGGCGGCAATGCCACCAAGGTGGATATTAACTTTGAAAACGCCAAGCTGGAGCTGGACCGCAACGGCAAGATGATCCTCACCCTGCCCAGCGGCCCGGACACCGATAAAACCCCAGACGGCGATGCCATCAACATGGGCAGCGGCTCCACCTACTATTTTGAATTCCGGAATATCATAGACGCCTCCCCGGCCCAGAACCGCATGGAACAGGACAGGACAGAACGGTTTACAACGGTTTCGGCACTGGCTAACCTGAGCAAAGACGTGACATCAGGCTATATAGAGGATAACAGTACCAGTTATGATGATGCCATCGACATGGCTTTCTCCTTAAAGCCGGAATCCACTTCTTCCGCAGAGCCGGGCCTGCGGTGGAACATGAAGCTTTGGTTCGACACCGCAGTGGAATTTGACCTTTACCGGCGCGTGCGGCCTGAGGATGATAAGTCCTCCAATGCAGGCTGGGACAAAGTTGGTTCCGCAAGCGTTACGCCTCCCACCAACGAAATGCGCGGCGTTTCTCTGACAAATATCGTAACCAGCGCCAGCGGCACGTCCTCGTTCCCCATAGAGGGTACTAATAATGCGGCGGATAATTTCAACTTGTATGACGGCAGAGTGTATGAATATGCCATCCACTTCACAAAGGTGGCTGGCCTGAGCAACCGCGAGGATTTCACCCAGTATATCACCGCAAAGGTCAGCATACTCACAGGCACAAACCTGAGCCTGGATGCCGCTTTAAGCCAGAACACCATAAGCGGCATGGAAGAAATCGTCAACAGAACCCAGGATTTGAACGACATCACCAATGGCCCCGGCGCTGACCTGAACAAACAGTTTACAGACCGCAGTGCCCCCAGCTTCGGCAGCAATTTGCCTCGCTTTACACCGGGTGACAGCGGCGTGACCATGCACTTGGGATTGGAAAACCGCTCCGGCAATGTCTACTATGTCATTGCTCCGGCTGAAAACCTCCGGCCGAGGGATGAACATGGTGTCATGGACGGCCTTAATAAGAAAGATAGTACTGGTCAAGAAACAACAGACCAGACAAAATGGTCAACGAATGTTCCTGAACAGGGGGGAACTTCCTCGCCAAACTTCAACCAAGAGTCTATAACCTGGCCCATACAGTCCGATATCATGAACCCTGTTGGCAACAACCTGGTTACCGACACCTCCAGAGCAGCCTATGGACGTGTACCTGGCGTAACCGGGATGGTACAGGATATTCCCGTTACAGGCCTCAAGCCCAATACCCTGTATTATGCCTATTTCGTCATTGAGGGCACAAGCTCCAGCACCATTTCGCACGTAGAAGTGTACTCTTTCCTGACAACAGATATTGTGCGGCCTGAAATCACCCTTACGCTTGGCGGCTCCACTGTCCAGGTGTCCAGTACGCACTCCGGCCTTGTAGAGTACATTGTGCTGCCCTATACAAAGGAAGCACTGGATTTTCTAAGAATCGGCGACGCCAATAAAGGCGCAGCCCCTACCGGCTGGAAAAAGCAAGCCAGTGGTGATGACATTACTGCTTGCGCAGCATTGTCCATGAACGCCACTGGCGGCGCAAAAGGATCTGAATACGATGACAAGGCTGATGACACCCACAAGGCAACTTTAGCCCAGCAAATCCGCTCCACATCCGCCGGCAACGGCTTAGTAAAAGGCTCCGGCAAACTGAATGTTACAGCGAACCAAATATATAGTGTGGACTGCAGCAAGATGGAGCTAGTGATGGATACCGACTATATTTTCCTGGCAGTTGGCAAAAGCGACACCGGATCCGCCGATGCGTTCCGGGCAACTTATCCTGTCAGATTAACGGACACAACATCGCCTGCTATCGTAACCGTGAGTCCTGCTGTTGAGTATGATGAGACTGCAAGACGTATAAAGGGAGAGATAGTCGTTACCTTCACAGAGAATATTTACTTTAAGGCTTCAAGCGGCACTGGTGCTCTGGCGGATCCTGAGCCAATTTGTTTCCATGAAACAAACGATCCTTTTGGCATGAAAAACCACGCATATCAATGCATGAGTTCTGCTGTTAATATTAAGCCTACATTGAACGGCAGTCATGGTACTGACACTGCGACTACCAATTTCTCGCTGACCCTTAATAGAGCCTTTTCTGGTGAAAAGGTTGTCTTGGGCAACACCATAACAGACAAGGCTGGAAACCGTATCAAACCAATTACCATTACTGTCAAGCTCGACAAAGATAATAATGTTATTGTATTGGTAGACGGAAAAGAAGTTTAAGCAGCCCCACAGCCCCCGCCCCCCGGCGGGGGCTTCTTTTTGCTTTTTTTGCAGGCGAAATGGGGAAACCTATTGCTTTTTGTTTATACTTGGGGTATAATGCAGGCAAAGAGCTGCCCTTGAAAGGAGGTTCACCTATGGCTGTCCCTTCTGTCTTTGCAAGCCCTGTCTCCGGCAGTGTGCTGCCCCTCTCCCAGTGCGAGGATCCCTGCTTTGCCCAGGGCCGCATGGGCCGGGGCGTGCTGCTGCTGCCCTCCACCCACACCCTGCTGGCCCCTGCTGACGCCCAGGTGTATTTTGCCTTTTCCACCGGGCATGCCGTGGGCCTGCAAACCTCCCTGGGCGAGCAGTTTATCCTCCACGTGGGCCTGGATACCCACCGGCTTCAGGGCCGGGGCTTCCAGCTTCACGTCTCCCGGGGGGACATGGTGGCGCGCGGGGAACCTTTGCTCACATTCGACCCAACGATACTTACCCAGTCCGGCTTTTCCCTGGCAATGCCTATGGTCTTTTGCAACTGCGCCCAGCGCCGCCTGCGCATTCTAAAGCTGGGCATGGTTGCCGCCGGGGAAGATCTTGTTATGCTCTATTAGAGCGCATTTGAAAACATAAAGCAAGGCGCACCATTTACGGGAAATGGCGCGCCTGCTTTATGGGATCGCGCGATCCAGATACGGCTGGACCGGCGCAGAGTAGTATCTGCTGAGAGACCCTGCCAGTTCCGCAATCTTCGCTATGCCCATAAGGATTATCAGCATTATTTCAAAGAATATTTTAAGGTATGCTCATGTACCCCCTCGCATAGGTTTCTTCTGTATTATAACGTAAAACTGCCGAAATCGTGATAATTTTAAGGATTAAGTATCTTTATTTTGTGCAGCCTGACTGGAAATATTTGCCAAATTTCCTTGCAAATCCTGCTGCTACAGTGTATAATTAAGAAAAATTGGGAAAAGGGGTTGACAAACCGTATGCTTTGCTGCATAATTCAAGCAAGCAAGCAAGCAAGCAAGCAAGCAAGCAAGCAAGCAAGCAAGCAAGCAAGCTAATTACTTTAGCTGTGTAGGTTTGTCATACCTAATTATGCGAATTTGCGCACTCTGCCTTTAGTGGGCAGGGTGCGCTTTTTTGCGCCCAAAATTAAAAGGAGGAAAAGTCTATGACGAAAAAAAGAGTACTATCGGCCCTGCTGGCCCTGTGCCTGCTGCTGACCATGTTCCCGTTGGCGGCAGGGGCTGCGGAAGGGGAAGGGGCTGACACCCCCAAAGACCTGTATATTGATTGGGAGTCTACAGAATCTATTACAAAGGAATACGATGGGAATGCAACTATAGACCAGAGTACACTAGATTCCCTCAACATCTCTTTTTACACACAAACATACAATCTTGACACGCAAGAGTATGACAAAGAAACTGTTAAATTGAGTAAAGAGGATTACACAATTCAAGGAAATTTCTCCCATAAAAATGCTTGGGGAAGTAATTCTGTCAGCCTCATCTTTACACTGTCGGAAGACAAGGCTAAAGAATATCTTTTTGCAGACAAAAGCTATGAAAGCGAGGGTAAAAGCGTTAAGATATGGGTTACTGGCCGGATTAACCGCAAGGTATTGCCAATAACCATCCAAGTTAAAGATAGGAAATATGATGGAACAAGCAAAGTTGCCATTGAATCTCTTGTATTGGATACAACAGGGGCAATTTTGGGGGAGACGGTAGCTTTAGGGCCTGATCCAGCAGACTTGACAGCAACGCTTTATGCAGGAGACAAAGAAAGCAGGGATGTAGGAGAGTACAAAGAAATTTCCCTCAGCGGCGCAGGCGGTATAGGAAACTGGCTTTCTGGGGAAGACAAAGATAACTATACTTTTGAGGGCTTAGCCACCTCGCCTAATTTAACGCTTACAAAACCTGTCAAAATCACCCAAGCCGACCGCACCCTGACAGCGGCACTGAGTGTGGCTGACCTGACCCCCAACAAACCGGCCAAGGTTAACGTGACCGCAGATAACGCAAAAAAGCAGACGGATTTTACTGAGAACTATACCTATTCCAGTAATAAGGACTCTGTGGCAACGGTTGCCGCAGACGGCACCGTAGCTGCTAAAGCAAAGGGTGAGGCTACTATAACTGTAACCGCACCAGCAACCAAAAACTACGCTGCCGGCACGCAGACTGTAAACGTGGTAGTAAAGGGGATACCTGTAACCCTGACCATAAACGCCACCGTAAAGGACGTGGAAGTAGCCCCTGCGCCTGAACCGGAGCCTGAACCGGAGCCCGAGCCTGAACCCGAACCGGAGCCGCCCGAAGGCGGCGAAGAAGGCGGCACAGGTGGTGAAGGGGGCAGCACAGACGGCGGCGATAGCGGCACCGAAACCCCGGCCAAAACAAACGCCGACGCACCCACCACCAAAAAAGTGGTGACCCTAACGGTTACAGCCGACCCAGCAGATGTTTTAGGCAAGGTTACCGTTACAGCTGATAATGGGCTTAGTGTAACCAAAACAGCCGACAAAACAAATGAATGGACGGCCAACCTGCCCACAGGCGGCGACGCCAAAACGTACACCTTTACAGCCAGCTATGCAGGCGACACGACCCATGAAAACGCCACAGCCACCTGCCAGGTAAAAAGCGATGGCACTGTAGTGCAGCCGGAAAAACCACCTGTCACCCCGCCCAGCAGCGGCACAACCACACCCCCCGCGCCCACTCCTGTTGAGGAGGTTAACAAAACCCCCGCTGTAAGCGGCGGTACGGCCAACGCTACCATAAGCAGCAGCGAGGGGGCTGGCCTTGTGGCCGAGGCCCAGAAACCCGCTACTGGGGAAGTTACTGTAAAGGTAGCACCTACTGATGAAGCCAACACCGTAAACGTGACTCTGCCTGCCAGCACGGCTGCAGGCGTTGGCGCGGCTAAGGCGGATTTAGTGGTAGAGACGCCGCTGGCCCATATCACCTTGCCCAGCGAGAGCCTGACCAACCTGGGCAGCGGTGCAGGCAACGTGACTGTGTCTGCCGCTGTCAACAGCGATGAGACTGTATCCATCACTGTGAAAAAGGACAATACCACTGTCACGACTCTGGCCCAGCCCATGAAGGCTGCCATCCCCGCCGAAAATGCCACCAGCACCACCGTGGCTGTTTTGGTCAATGAAGACGGTACCGAGACGATTATTCCCAAGTCTATCAGCGGCAAAGACGAAGTCAGCCTTTTGCTGGACGGCAGTGCCAAAATCAAGCTGAAAGACAACGGCAAGGCCTTTGATGACACCCAGGGCCACTGGGCTAACACAGAGGGCGCCATTGGTTTCGTGTCCAGCCGGGAACTCTTCAAGGGGACCTCCGATACCTCCTTCTCCCCTGAGCAGGCCATGACCCGGGGCATGATGGTCACCGTGCTGCACCGCCTGGAGAACACCCCAAAAGGCAGTGCCCCTGCTTTTGGTGACGTACAAAGCGGCGACTATTATGCTGAGGCCGTATCCTGGGGCGCACAAAACGGCATTGTTACTGGCACAGGCAACAACCATTTTGCCCCTGGCCAGAACGTAAGCCGCGAGCAGCTTGCTACCTTCCTTTACCGTTATGCCAATGCCTACGGCGTTGACACCAGTAACCGCAGCAGCTTAGGTAACTTTAGTGACAGCGCAAAGGTTAGCGCTTACGCGAAAGAAGCCCTTGAGTGGTGCGTCAGCGCCGGGCTCTTAAAGGGAGATGGCAGCAGTCTGAACCCCACCGGCAATGCTAAACGCGGCGAGGTAGCGGCTATCCTCATGCGATTTGTGGAGTACATTAATCAATAAAAATACGAACAGGGCGGTCTGGCTGCGGCTGGGCCGCTCATGCATTCTCTGCTTTTTCCCTGCTTCCCATGCAAAAGGCAACCTGCTCAACCAACAAACATGCATAGAAAAATCCGGCACGCCTGGGCCATCCCAAGGTGTACCGGATTTTTTGTTTTATGGCAGCTTTATAAGGTTTGTCACAATTCCCTGGGAGGTAATGTCCAAGGTGCCGTAGCTTGCCTGCCAGCCGCTTAGAGAGCCGGGATTCATAATATGCAGCCCCTCTTCATAGTCAGTCAAGGCGCGGTGGGTGTGGCCAAACAGCAGCACCTGGGCTTTCTGCTCCCGGGCGGCGCACACAGCGTTATAAAGCCCGGATTTCACCCCGTAGGCATGTCCATGGGTATAAAAGACCTTTATCCCCTCAAACTCCCAGAGGCCGGTTACAGGCAGTTGAGATCCCCAGTCGCAGTTGCACCGCACATGAAAAAACATTTTCTCTGGAAAGCTGGCTTTAACCCGCTGCACTTCCGCCTCCCCATCTCCTAAGTGGATGACCACTTCCGCTTTGGGCTGGGCAAGGATGGCCCGGCGCAGAGTGCTGCCGTCCCCGTGGGAATCTGATACTACTAAAACACGCATAACGTCACACCTTTTCACTTGAAATTCATCAATTTCCCAACCCGCGCATAGTATAGAAAGTATGGGAAAGGAGGGAAGGCTTATGGATAAGCCCCACAATACGCAAAACAAACAGTTAGAAAATCTTTTGCAGGTTACAGCCCAGCGCATGGGCACCACTCCGGAGGACTTAAAAACCGCCGCCCAGAACGGCGATCTGTCCCGGATGATGGGGAACATGGACGCGAAGGAGAGCGCCGCCATGCAGAAAGTGCTTACCGACCCGGAGGCGGCAAAAAAGCTGCTTTCCACGCCCCAGGCGCAGGCGCTTTTAAACCTTTTAGGCGGCGGGAAACAGAAATAGAAGCGGCCTAAAAAACCGGGGCAGGAAAGGAGGCGTCCCTGTGGAAGATCTTTCCCAGCAGATTAACAATATTTTGTCAGACCCCAACAGTATGCAGCAGATACAAAGCGTCATCAGTTCCCTGGGGCTGGGGGACACCGGGCAGCAAAAGCAGCAGGCGCCGGCGCAGCAGCCAGCCACAGGAAGCGCTGGCAGCACGCCAGACCTTTCTGCCCTGGCAGGAATGCTGGGGGCGCTGGGCAATCATCAGGCTGCAAGCAGCCAGCAGAGCCAGTCCCAAAACGCACTGGCAAGCCTGGGCGGCCTTGGGAGCAACACCCAAATGCTGGGTATGCTTACAAAGCTTGCGCCCCTTTTAAGCCAGGTGAACCAGGAGGATGACTCCACCCGCCTGCTCTATGCCCTGCGCCCGCTCCTGGGGGCAGAGCGCCAGAAGAAGGTGGACGAAGCCTTGAAAATCCTACAAATGATGCGCCTGCTGCCTCTCTTAAAAGAGAGCGGCGTGTTTTCCGGCCTGCTCTCCGGGCTGATCTAGCGGGCGCATTACCAATCTGCAAAACCCTTTCTGCGCCCCTGTACGCAGAAACTAGCGCATGGCAGAAAGTTTTTATGTTCCTTTATTGCTTTTTATAAAATTCCAGATGAAAGCGCAGGTGAGGGGCTATGCCCGGTGAATTTGACATGAGGCGGATGCAGGAGGAGGCGGCCCGGCGGGCCAGGGAAATGCAGTCCCGGGCGCGGATGCCCCAGCCCCGGCACACCCAGGGAGAGGGCAGGCCCTCAAAAGAATCCCCCAAAGAGCCGCCCAAGGCCCCGGCGGAAGCATCCCCGCCGCCACCTGAGCCAGCCCCTGCCCCCCAAGGCCGGCCTGTCCAGGCAGAGGGGGCAAACAGCTTGCTGGAAAACCTGTTTAAGGATAAAGAGCGCACCATCATCCTGGCCCTGCTGATCCTGCTGGGCAGCGAGGAGGGAAATCAGGAGCTGCTGTTTGCCCTGCTGTTCCTGCTCATGTGAAAAAACCAGCGGCGCGGGCAGAGATGTCCCCACAGCACGCAGCCAGAGCGCGGTAAGCGCAGCGCGGGAGTCCAGAGGGCCTTTGGCCCTCTGGCAGGGTGCAGGGGCCAGGCCCCTGCCCGCCAGAGGCAAAAAGCGCGCCCCAGCAAGGTTACCGCACCTGCCCGCTTCCCCGGATGAGGAACTTGTGGGAGGTAAGGGCCTGCAGGCCCATAGGCCCCCGGGCGTGCAGCTTCTGGGTGGAAATGCCGATTTCCGCCCCCAGGCCAAATTCGCCCCCGTCCGTAAAGCGGGTGGAGGCGTTTACATATACGGCAGCGCTGTCCGCCTGCTGGAGGAAGCGCTGGGCATTGGCATAGCTCTCGGTGACAATGCACTCGCTGTGCCCGCTGGAATACCGGGCAATGTGGTCAAGAGCTTCCTCCAAAGAATCCACCACCTTTACAGCCAAAATATAGTCCAGATATTCTGTGGCCCAGTCCTCCTCTATGGCAGCCAGGGCCTCCGGCAGGATAGCCCGCACCCGGGGGCAACCCCGCAGCTCCACCTGCTTCTGGGAAAGCCGCCGGGCCATGAGGGGCAGGGCCTTGTCCGCAATGGCACTGTGGACAAGCACAGTTTCAATGGCATTACACACCGAGGGCCGGGAGGTTTTGGCGTTAAAAATAATCTCCGCCGCCATGTCCAGGTTGGCGGACTCATCCACATACACGTGGCAGTTGCCCACCCCGGTTTCAATCACAGGCACCTTTGCCTGCTCTTTCACAGCCCGGATAAGCCCTGCCCCGCCCCGGGGGATAAGCACGTCCAAATAGGCGGTAAGGCCCATCAGTTCCCTTGCCGCCTCCCGGCCCGGGTCTTCCACAAGCTGCAAACTGCCCAAAGGCAGGCCTGCCCCTGTAAGTGCGTCACACAGCACCCGCACAATGGCCTTGTTGGAGCAAAGGGCCTCCTTGCCGCCCCGGAGGATAACAGCGTTTCCCGCCTTCAGGCACAGGGCGCAGGCGTCGCTGGTCACATTGGGCCGGGCCTCGTAAATGATGCCCACCACCCCCAAGGGCACGGTAATTTTCTGGATTTGCAAACCGTTGGGCCGCTTTTCCCCTAAAAGCACCTGCCCGATAGGATCCGCCGCCTTTGCCACCTCTTCCATAGCCGCCGCCATGGAGGCGATGCGCTCCGGGGTCAGCCGGAGCCTGTCCAGAAGGGCGGGGGTAAGGCCCTTTTCCTCTCCGGCCACCAAATCTTCCCGGTTTGCCATGAGGATTTCCTCCTCATGGGCCAGCAGCGCCTGGGCGGCTTTCATCAGGGCCGCTTCCTTTTCCGGGCCTAAAACTGCCAGGGTGCGGGCGGCTTTCCTGGCCAGCGCCCCCATTTCCCCCAACTTTGTCATCCGCTTTCCTCCTTGCCGGTTCACGCCCGCTCCAGGGGGGATATGTCAACGCCTTCCCCATGGGAGCGGAAAAAGCCTAACAGCTTCTCCTTTATCTGTTCTGTGCCGCCGGAAACATCGCTCTCTATGTTCAGGGGCAGGATGGGGTCGTGCACGGAAAGCCGCAGCAAAAACCATCCTTCCCCCTCCCCCTTGGGGAAGGAGACCCGCAGGCCTTCCCGGCTGTCCGGGGCAATCTGCCAGCTTTGGGCCTTGGCATATGCCTCCAGGCTGTCAATCAGCTTCTGGCCGCAGGCCCGGAAATCCTCTGCCAGAATGGGCAGGCGCACTTCCTTTTCCTCCACAGCCTCCCGCAAAGGGGCCAGCAGGGATTTTAAATCCTTCCCCTCTTTGCGCAAAGCCGCCAGCTTGATGATGATTTTCGTCACCAGATAGGCCCCGTCGTCCAGGAAATAGTTTTCCCGCATGGCGGCGTGCCCGCTGGTTTCGATAGCCAGGGGGCAGTCTGTGCCCTCTTTGTTTAAGCGCAGGGCCTCGTTTATCACATTCTTATAGCCCCGCTTAAAGCGGTGGTGCCGTCCCCCCAGGGTTTCCTCAATGTAGGTTTTCAGGCCGTCGGAGGTGATGGAATCAGTGACAATGGTGCCCCCCGGGGCCTTTTCCAGGGCTATGGCGGAAGCAAGGGCCACCAGGCGGTTCCGGCTGATTTCCTGCCCTGTGCTGTCCACTGCCGCGCCCCTGTCCACGTCTGTGTCGAATATCACGCCCAGGTCTGCCTTTGCCCGCACCACAGCCTGGGAAATGGACGCCATAGCCTCCTTGTCCTCGGGGTTGGGAATGTGGTTGGGGAACATGCCGTCCGGCTCTAAAAACTGGCTGCCGGAAACATCCGCCCCTAAAGGCTCCAGCACCTCCCCGGCATAAAAGCCCCCGGCCCCGTTGCCCGCGTCCACCACAATGTGCAGGCCCTTTAGGGGATGATCATAGTCCTCCCCGTTTACCTCCCGCTTAATCTGCTCCCGCAGGCCCTGGGCATAGGTTTGCATATGGCAAACCTCTTCCCAGGCGCCGGGGCACTCCTTTTCCGGGCACAGGCCCTGCTGGGCATACGCCAGGATTTCCGAAATGTCCGGGCTGTCCAGCCCCCCCTCCTCTGTAAAGAATTTCAGGCCGTTGCGGTAAAAGGGGTGGTGGCTGGCGGTTATCTGCACCGAGCAGTGACAGGGAAGGTTTTTCACCGCCATAAACATGGAGGGGGTAGAGGCAAGGCCGCAGTCCAAGCCCTGCACGCCATACCGGATGAAAACCCTTTTCAGCGCCTCCAATATCCGCGGCCCGGAAATCCGGGAATCCCGGCCCACCGCTATCCGCAGGCCCTCTGCCGGATGGCCCAGGCGCTTTTCGCACCACTTGAGGAAGGCCCCGGCAATGGCCTCCACTACCTCGTCTGTCAGGGTGACAGGCAGCCCTTGGGGATTTTCACACGCCTCCCCCCGGATGTCTGTGCCGCTTTTCAGTTTGCTGTATTCCATATGGAACCTCCTTTTTCCTGCAAGACCTTGGGGCTTTGCCCCAAACCCTACAACCCCTTTTGAAAAAGGGATTGATCTGAAAACTATGTTTAAAATATTATAAAACATAAAAATATAAAAAAGTTGCGCGTCCAACGGCCGACCGAGCCGGCAGGCGAGACAGGCCCCTTGTGGGATATGGGGGGCGCAAATCGCCAGTGGCCTTGCCCCCCTCACTGCCCATGCCGCGCGCCCCTGGGGCCTTTGGCGGGCTTTTGCCGCATGTGCCGGGGCCGCACCTTCTTTTTCACCTTCAGCATCCGGGCCAGGGCTTCCCCCTTGGGCAGCATGGCCACGTCGTCATAACTCACCGCCCGGAACGCCACAATGCACAGGACATATATCCCCACAGCCACCATAATGGCTGGCAGCAAGGCAATCCGGGGGCTTACAAGCAGGCACAGGCCATAATAACAGCCATAGGAAACAAGGCCCATCACAGCGGAGGAAAGCAGGATGGGCAAAGAGATGCCAATCACGCTGTCCATGTTGGGCAGGCTTCCCTTAATGGCAATGAAGTTTAAAACCATCATCACAAAGTAAGCCGCCGCTGTGCTGATGGCGGAACCCATGGCGTTAATCTCCGGGATGCCTGCCAGCGCATAGGAAAGGGCTATCTTGATAATGCCGCCTGCCGCCATGTTCAGCACCGGGATAACAGGCCTGCCAAAGGACTGCAAAATGGCGTTTCCCGTATACAGGGTGGCGTTAAAGGCAATGGCTACGCTGAGCATGGAAAGCAGCGGCGCTGTGGCGGCGGCTGTCTCCGGCCTTCCGGCTAAAAGCAGGCCGCAGATAGGCTCTGCGAAAATGGCCATCCCCACACTGGCGGGAATGGAAATCAGCAGGGTCACCCGCATGGACACAGAGGAAATCAAATCCACCGACCGCCTGTCCTTAGAGGCAATGGCCCCGGAAAGGGCAGGCAGCAGGGAGTTTGCAATAGGGATCACAAAGGCCCCGGGCAAATCGAAAAATTTCCGGGCATGGCCCAGCATGGCCCGCAGGCTCTCCGAGGCCTCCTGGGTGAAGCCCGCCGCGTTTTGCAGCCTGTCCATAATCACCGCAGAGTCCACAGAGTCCAGCACGCTTAAAAAGCAGGAGCCTAAGGTGATGGGCACCGCAAAGCGGGTGAGGAGGATAAGCAGCTCCTTGCGGGAGCGCATAGGGGAATCGTCCTGGCTTAAAGCCTCCCTGTCCCGGCGCTTCTGGCGGATTTTGGCAAACACCAGGTACAGCATCCCCAGGAAGGCGCTGACCGAAACCCCCACAATGGCCCCCACTGCCGCCCACATGTGGGAGTCATACTGCCGGAGGATGAACACCGCCAGCCCCACGCCGATAATCACCTTGGTAATGGCCTCAATGCTCTGGGAAATGGCTGTGGGCGTCATGTTGGAGCGCCCTTGGAAATAGCCCCGCAGGGCGGACATAATAGACAGGAAGAACAGGGTGGGGGCCAGGGCAACAATGGTATAGCTGGCCCGGGGGTTGTTGTAGAACCCGGCTATCTGGTTGGAAAAGAAAACCATCAGCAGGGCGCCCAGCAGCCCGATGGAGAAGAACAGCCAGAAGGCTACGGCAAACACCCGGTCTGCCTCCCTTTTGCGGCCCTGGGCATAGGCGGTGCCCACCATGCGGGAAACGGCAATGGGCAGGCCCGCGGTGGAAAGCATGAGAAACACAGCGAAAATATCATAGGCTGTGTAGAAATAGGACATGGCGGAAGGCTCTATAATGTTCGCAAGGGGAATGGAAAACAAAAGCCCCAATATTTTTACAAGCAAAGTAGAGGCAGACAAAATTGCCGCCCCTTTCATAAAGCTTTGTTTCTTTTCCTGTGCCATAAAGTCTCCTGCCGTCTAAAGGGTTGCGCCCAAATCTTGCGCTGGACTTGTGTTTGCATTGGATATATTGTACCCCAAACCTGGAAAAAGGTCAATCTTTATGGGATTAGTTTTCGCAGGGAAGCGGAAAATTTGCAGGGCAGGATAGTTTTTCCCAAAGCCTGCCGGAAAGGGGAGATGCAGCCCTAAAAGCGGCGGGAAGCATGCGCCGCCTTTATCTGGAAATCCAGCCCCCTCCGCGCCCGGGGGTTTTATGGCTCCTCTCCCAGCAGCCGGAAAAGCTCTGCCCGGTACGCTTTGAAAGCGGAAGGCAGGGTGATGTCCCGCCGCAAATCCTCCTTTGACGCCCAGAAGAACCCGGGGCAGGGCGCTTCCGCCTCCCCGGCCCAGGCAGTCATGTGCCACTCCAGGTGGGTAAACACATGGCAGGCATTATCCAGCTTCCGAAGCGCCCCTGGCTTCAGCCCCCATCCCAGCAAAACCTGCCGGGCCTCCTTCTCATGGAGCTGCCCGGAAGCGGCGGGCAGCTCCCACAGCCCCGCTAAAAGCCCCTTTTCGTCCCTTTGGCGCAGGGCGGCCCGGCCCCCGCAAACCAGCAGGAACACCGTCCGCTCTTCCACACGCCGGGGCTTCTTCTGGGCCTTTACCGGCAGAGAGCCTTCCACCCCCAAGGCCCTGGCTCTGCAAATTCCTTCCAGGGGGCAGCTTTTGCAGGCGGGGTTCCCTCCTGGCAGGCAGATAAGCGCCCCCAGTTCCATCATGGCCTGGTTAAAATCCCCTGCCCGGCCCTGGGGCAGGATAGCGGCTATCTCCTGCTCCGTCTTTTTTTTCACCACAGGGGAGAGGATGTCCTCCTCCCGGCACAGCAGCCGGGACACCACCCGCAGCACATTGCCGTCCACTGCCGGGGCCTGCGCCCCGAAGGCAATGGACGCCACAGCCCCCGCCGTATAGCTGCCCACCCCCGGCAGGGCCAGCAGTTCCTTCACAGTGCCGGGGACTTCCCCGTCATATCGCTCCGCCACCAGCTTTGCCGCCCTGTGGAGGTTCCTGGCCCGGCTGTAATAGCCCAGCCCCTCCCATAGCTTCAGCACCTGTTCTTCCGGGGCCTCTGCCAGTGCCTCCACTGTGGGCAGCGCCTCCATAAACCGCTGGAAATAAGGCTTCACCGCCTCCACCCGGGTTTGCTGCAGCATAATTTCCGACACCCACACCCGGTAAGGCCTTGGGTCCTCCCGCCAGGGCAGCACCCTGGCATTTTTTTCATACCAGGCAAGCAGCAGGCCAGGCGCTTGCCCCAGTATATCCTCCATCCCTGCCCCTCCTTTCCCAACCTTCTGCCCGCCGCGTCCGGCCCGCAAACAGAGGGGGCATGGTTCCATGCCCCCTCTCCGCGCCTTTGCCGCGGCGCCGTTTTGAAAAAACGGCGGTTTGCGGCCCGGTTCTATCCTTCCCGGGCGCTCTGATACACCGCCAGCATCAACTCCATCGTGTCCCGCACCCCGGGGATGTCGTTGGGAAAAGGCTCTCCCGCCTGCACGCAGCGGTAGAAATCCCCAATGCACAGCCCGTGGCTGCTGCCCCAATAGGCCTTGCCGGCCCCGGGGCCGCCCCCCTGGGGGAAAGAGCGGTGCTCTGTCCGGCCGTCTGCCCAAAGCAGGGTGACGTTCTCTTCCTCCATGCGCAGGGTGGCGTTTTCGCACACCAGCTCCAGCATCACGGGGGAGTTGGCGCAATAGGCGGTGGTGGCGTAAAACAGGGCAGTGCGCCCCGCAAAGTCAATGGCAGCCTCCAGGGTATCCTCCACCTCGATAACGCCCTTTAAGTGCCTGTTTGCCATGGAGGCCTCCGCCCCGCTGGGTTTGCCGAAAAACTGCACCAGTAAATCCAGCGTGTGGATAGACTGGTTAATCAGCGCGCCGCCGCCTTCTGTCGCAAGCTTCCCCCGCCAACCGCTTTCCGTATAATAGGCCGCGTCCCGGCTCCAGGTGACAAAAGCCCTGCCGCCTAAAAGCTTTCCCGGTTTGCCGCCTTCCAGCAGCTCCCGGAGCAGCCGGACGCTTGGGTTATAGCGGTTCTGGAAGCACACGCCAACGCGCACGCCGGGGATGTCCCCCAGGCTGGAAAATGCCTGCCACTGCTCCCGGTCTATCACCGGGGGCTTCTCTGTGAAAACGTGGATGCCCCGCTGGGCGCAAAGCTTTGCCATAGGGGTGTGCAGGTAATGGGGGGTACACAGATGCACCACCTCCGGCTGCTCCTTTTCCAGCAGTTCCTCTAAAGAGCTGTAAGCCCTGGCTCCGAATTTCTCCCCAAAGGCTTGCGCCCTCTCCGGGATAATGTCCGCGCAGGCAATGAGATTTGCGCTCTCCATGTCCCGCAGCACGGCCCCATGCACCTGGGCAATGCCGCCGCAGCCGATAACCGCGCTTTTCAAGCTTCCTTCCACAAGCTGTCCCTCCCGTTTTCCATTATTGCGCCGCCGGTATTTCCTGTAAAATCCCCCGCAGCGCGTCCAAGGCGGTTTTCCAGGCGGCCTTCCCGTCGGTTTCCTCCCGCTTCTGGGCGTGCTGCTCCAGAGCGGCAAGGCCCATAAAGTCTGTCAGGTGCGGCTCCAGGGAGAGGAAGCCCGCAAAGCCCCCGGCAATCAAATCAGACAAAATCTCTTTCACGTGCCCGTCCCCCTTTCCGGCGGGCACCACCCGTTTTTCTTCTGCCAGGCAGTCTTTCACATGGATATAGGCAATATAGGGCTTCAGCATCTGGTAAGCTTCCAGGGTGTCCTGGCCCACCTCCACAAAGTTGGAGAAATCGAAAATCCCTTTAAAATGCGGCCCGTAAAAGGCTTTCATCAACTCCAAACACCGGGGGGCTGTGTCCCCGTAAATTTCCTTTTCGTTTTCGTGGAGCAGAACCGCGTCCCAGCGTCCCGCTTCCTCCGCAAGGGCGCCCACCCGGCTGAAAACCTCCTCTTTGCAGTCTGCCGGAGATTTCCCCTCCGGCAGGTAAAAGCTGAACATCCGCAGGAAGGGCGCGTCCAGCTCCTTCTGGATTTCCAGGGTGCGCTTGAACTTTTCCATGTGCCCTTGGGAATCGTCCGCTATGTTGATTTTCCCAATGGGCGAGCCGATGGAGGACACCTTGATTCCGGCCTCCGCCAGCTTCCCCTTCACCTCCCGCAGCTTCTCCGGGGTGAAATCGGAAACATTGATGCCGTCCGCGGCCCGCAGCTCTATGTAGCCCAGGCCAAATTCCTTCACAGCCGCAAGCTGCTGGTCAAAGCCCGGGGCAATCTCATCTGAGAACCCGGTTAAAACAATCTTTTTCATTTTTAAATGCCCTTTCTTGGTTTTAGGGTCAACCCCTTTTTCAAAAGGGGTTGTGGGGTTCGGGGCAAAGCCCCGAGGTCTTACACGTTCACAATTTTCTCCCCGTCAAAAATCAGGATCCCCAGCCCCTCCCCGGTGGTGCCGCCGGAAAGCAGGTGCTGCTTAAAGGCCCGGCGCATGGAGGTGTCCTCTGGAAGATCTGCGGCAGGCAGGGTGTGCTGAGGCCCGAACACCCGCCAGGCGTCTCCGAATTCCTCTGCGTCCGCCTTGATGATGTCAAAATCAGACTGGAAATCTACGATATTGGAGCCGGGCTTCAGGATTTTCTTATACTCCGGATACAGCAGCCAGGAATGGCACACGCAGAAAAGCGGCCCCCCTCCCAGCTCTTCCTTGAAAAAGGCATAGGCCTGCCGGTAGGAGTCCATCCGGGCCTCCCTGTTAAACGGCTCGCCGCTGGAGGGGATGTGGATGCTTTTCACCTTGTCCCCGGGGCGCAGGGAAAAGCCGTTTTTCTCATAGGCAGGGCCGTCGTAGGCGCGGTTTTCATACTCCAGCCGGCCCAGCTTCACAATGTCGCAGGAATAGAAAATGGGATACCAGAAGGCCACAAAGGTGCCCCACACATCGTGGTTTTCCTTGCACTCCAATGCTTTATAGCGCAAGTCGGAGAAGGTGGCCCAGAAAATGTCCTCGCCCACGCCCTTCTTTTCATAGTCCCCTTTGGCACGCTTGGCCCCCTGCATGAGGAAAAGCATCCAAACGGTATAAGGGCTTAAAGCTGCCTTTTCCGCCATGGCGTCAATGGCGGGCTGGGCATCCTTTGTGGAAAAGCCGTTCTGGTAAAAAGCGTCCAGGGCCTCTAAAAGGGCCGGGGCCTGCCCCTTGTCCTCCATTGCCCGGGCGCTTTCCAGCAGGCTTGCCTTGGCTTCCTGGGGAAAGCCGGTTTTGTCCATAAGCAGCGCCATAAAATCCAAATCCAAGTTTTTCACGCAAGTACCTCCCGAAAAGTTTTATTTTCCTATTTTCTCTGTGTCGATAATGATATTCACCGGCCCGTCGTTTTCCACCAGCACGTGCATGTGCTCCCCAAACTCCCCGGTTTCCACCCGCACCCCCAAAGCCCGGGCCTTTTCCACCACCCGCTCATACAGGGCTTTTGCCAGCTCCGGCGGGGCCGCCATGTCGAAGGAGGGCCTGCGCCCCCGCTTACAGTCTGTGCCCAGGGTGAAGTTTGACACCACCAGCAGCTCCCCGCCTACGTCCAGCAGGGATCGGTTCATCTTGTCCGCCTCGTCTTTGAAAATCCGCAGCCCGCAGATTTTCTCTGCCAGGAAGTCTGCCTGGGGCTCCCCGTCCCCCTGCAGCACCCCCAGAAAGGCCACAAGGCCCTCCCCGATGCCCCGGGGGCTTAGGCCCTCCACTGTGAGGACTGCCCGGTTTACCCGCTGCAATACAACCCGCATGTATATCCCCCCTTTTTTGCTCCCGGCTGCCCGGGAAAAATTTCCCGCTGTTTTCTAGATTTTTGCCGTTTTTTGTCAAGGGACAATCCTGTTACAGGTGTGACAATTCGTTTACAAAACAGCAGGTTTTTGCTTTATTTTATCAATTTTAACACTTTGTTCACAATCGGTTTTGCAAGAAACCCAGCTCCGTCCTGCAAAATGGGGCCGCTCCAAAGGCCTTACGGCTGTCCCGCCAGAAAGTCTATGGGCATGTTGGGGGAGGCGTTCAGATCAGATCCCGCCCGGTTCCCTGCCAGATATTCATAGTAGCCCTGGCTGGCTATCATGGCCGCGTTGTCCCCGCACAGGGGCAGGGCAGGCAGGTACAGCTCTTTCCCGGCCTTTTCGCACAGCGCCCCCAGCTCCCGCCGCAGCAGGCGGTTGGCAGACACCCCGCCGGCCACAGCCAGTTTCTTCATGCCCGTCTGCTCTGCTGCCTTCATAAAGGCTGTTGTCAGGCTGGTCACCACCGCCTGCCTGTAGCTGGCGCACAGATCCGGGATACTGACTTTCTCCCCTTTCTGTTTGGCGTTGTGCAGCAGGTTCAGCACCGCTGTTTTCAGCCCGGAAAAGCTGTAGTCCAGGGGCGCGCCTGCCACATGGGGCTGGGGAAGCTTATAGGCCTGGGGGTTGCCCCCCTCCGCGATTTTATCCAGTTCCACCCCGCCCGGATAGGGAATCCCCATGGCCCGGGCCGCCTTGTCGAAAGCCTCTCCTGCCGCGTCGTCCCGGGTGCGGCCCAGCACCCGCAGGCGGGTGTAATCCTCCACTGCCACAATGTGGGAGTGGCCTCCTGACACCACCAGGCACAGGAAAGGAGGCGTGAGGCTGGGACTTGTGAGATAGTTGGAGGCCACATGGCCCCGCAGGTGGTGTACCGGGACAAGGGGCAGCCCGGCGGAAAGGGCCAGCCCTTTGGCGAAATTCACCCCCACCAGCAGTGCCCCAATAAGCCCTGGGGCGCAGGTGACGGCTATGCCGTCTATCTGGGAAAGCTGCTTCCCGCTTTGGGACAGGGCCTCCTGCACCACCCCTGTGATGGCTTCGCTGTGCAGCCGCGAGGCGATTTCCGGCACCACGCCGCCGAACACCCGGTGCCGCTCAATCTGGGAGGCCACTACCGAGGAAAGTATCTGCCTGCCGTCCTCCACTATAGCGGCGGCAGTCTCGTCGCAAGAGCTTTCAATGCCTAAAAGAATCATATGCCTATGCCTCCCCTGTTAAATCCAACTGCAAAAGCAGGGCGTCCTCTGCAGGGCGGGTATAAAAATTTTTCCGCCTGCCTGTTTCCCGGAATCCCAGCCCTGTATACAGGGCGATGGCGGCGGTGTTGGAGGGGCGCACCTCTAAGGTGAGGAAAGCGCCCTTTTGGGCAAGGGCAAAGTCCCGCAGGGCCAGCAGGATGGCCCGGGCCGCGCCTTTGTGCCTGTGCTGGGGGAAAACCGCCAGGTTGTCCAGGTAAAACTCCCCGCAGGCAAAATGCATTCCTCCATAGCCCAAAACTTCCCCGCCCTCTGCTGCCGTCAGGAAACAGGCGTTGGGGTTGGAAAGCTCCTCTCCCAGGGATTCCTGGCTCCAGGGTTCTGAAAAGCACAGGGCTTCCAAGGCCGCCAAAGCTTCCAAGTCCCCCTCTTCCATAGGGCGCACCTCCAGGCTCATGGCCTGTCCTCTATCCAAGGGGCAAGCTTGTCCCAGAACTTTTGCAGCTCGTCCTGCAGCTTGTCCCGGCACTGGCGGTAAACCTGCAGATCCTGCCCAAAGGGATCGGCAATAAAGCCGGGGACGTATATCCGCTCCGGCAGCGCCCCGGCCTGTTCTAAAATGTACCCATGGGTTTTGGACATGGTGAAGAACACGTCCCATATGGGGATCTCCTCCCCGGAAACCCGCCGGGCCTTGTGGCCGGAAATGTCTATTCCCAGCTCTTGGCAGGCCAGCACCGCGTTTTCTGCCGCAGGTTCCCCCTCCACCGCGGAAAGCCCCGCGCTCTGGCACAGTACATGCCCCTTTGTGCCGTACTGCTCTGCCATCTGCCGGAACAGCCCTTCCGCCATAGGGCTGCGGCAGGTGTTGCCTGTGCATACGAATAAAATTTTTATCATGCCGCTTTGTTTCCTTTATTCAGCCTTGTTTTTTACGTACTTCCTGCTGTATGCGCACAGCGCGTTGGTATATGCCTGTCACCCGTCTGACCAAAGGGAAGAACCGGGCGGGGCAATTTTATAATCAAATATAATAGCTTACAGCTATTATACCATAACTTTATCCGGAGTTCCCGATACCCCTGCGAAGCAGGGGGCGAGCGCTATGCGCGAGAGGGATACTCCCAAGTGTTCGTCAGAACACATGATACCATAAGCGCACAGCGCGTTGGTATATGCCCATCGCCCGTCTGACCGAAGGGAAGAACCGGGCGGGGCAATTTTATAATCAAGTATAATAGCCTGTGGCTATTATACCATATCCAGCCATGCATTTCCATATCCTCCGAAAAATTAAGACAGAAAGAGCCGCCTGCCAGGCTTCATCCCGGCAGGCGGCTTTGCTCTGAAATTACAGATAAATGCCTGTGGTGCGCAATTGGTTTTACTGCTGTTAAGGCAATACCGCCTAGGGCTTGTTTGAAAAATCGCAAACACCGTCTTTTTGTCCAAAACGTGCGTTTTCTGTGTTGGAAATCCTCGACAGGCGACAGCCTGTCTTGCGGTTTCCGCCTTGAAACCGCCTTGTTTTGTCTCAAAAACTCGGCACTTTCTCTATTTTCAAACAAGCCCTAAGGCGAAAGCAGGGAATTGTGCGGTGCTGCCTTAAAGCTTTTCGCACTGGTCTGCCAGGAAGCGCCCGGTTTTATAGAGCAGGGCAAGGGCGTCGGGCACCAAAGGCAGGGGGAATTTTTCCAGGAAGTGATCTGCCTCCAGGGTGAAGTCCCCTTCATAGCCTATTTCCTTCAGGGCTGTGACCAGGGCGGAGAAATCTATCTTGCAGGTGAAGGGCATGGTGTGGGAGTCCTCCAGGAAATCGTTGTCGTGGACATGGAGGGCCTGCAGGCGCTTCGGCCCCATGGCCCGGATAAAGCCGCCTAAGTCCTCGTCTGTCAGGGCAGTGTGGCCCACGTCCAGACACCCCACTATCCAGGGGCTGTCTGCCTGGTCGATATACGCACAGAACTCCTGGGGCCGGGAGCAGGTGCTGTCGATAATGCGGTTTGCCACAGGGTTTTCCTGCCACATGTTTTCGCAGGCTGCTTTGACGCCGAATTTTTCGCAGTAGGGCACAAGGCGTTTGTAAAATTCCTCGTTCATCTTTTGCAGCTCTGCCGCGTGGGTGATATAGGGCAGGTGGTGCTTGGGGTGTACCACAATTACCTTGGCCCCCAGGATGGAAGCGGCCTCCATAGAGCGCACAATGGCCTTAAAGCGGCGGTCGTCATCCTCGGGGTCGCCGGTGGAGGAGGCGAAGGGGGCGTGGGCCTGGTTGCAGGCAATGCCAGCTTCCTCTGCCACAGCCCGGAGGGACTGGGCATATTCCCGGAAACCCGGGCCGTTTATGGGGTACTCGGGGTTTTCAAACATGGGGAAAAAGCTGAAATCATAGGCGTCAAAGCCCGCCTTTGCCAGCATACGGATGGCTTCTGCCTCGCCATAGGCGCGGCCCAGGAAATCGGTTTGCGTGGATAATATCATGGCTGAATCCTTTCTTTCATCATACATGTGTATCGCGGTTTTTGGATCAAGCCTTTTTTCAAAAAGGCTTGCGGGGTTTGGGGCAGCACCCCAAGGTCTTTGAGCCGGCAGGCGAGAAGCGGGGTTTGGGGTGAGCGTCTGCCAGCGGCCATACGTTCGCGCTTCGCGCGAGCGTTTGCAAGCATGCGAACCGACCGAGCCGGCAGGCGAGAAAGAGTCCCAAGGCCTTCGCTCACTCCGGCTCTATCTCCATGGCCCGGCGGATGTCGGTGTAAGCGTATCCCAGCCGCTGGAGGGCGGCAAAGGCCCGGCGGCGCACTTTTTCGTCCTCCTGCCAGCCGGGATATTTTTTAAAGAGCAGTGCCTGCATGTTCTCCAGGGCCGCGTCCTCGTCTGCATATTCCGCCAGAAGCTCCTCTATCAGCTCTGGATCTATGCCCTTTTGGCGCAATTCCTGTCTCACCCGCATAGCGCCGTACCGCTTGCGGGTGAAAAGCTCCTGGGCATAGCGGCGGGCGTATTCCTCGTCGTTTAAAAGCCCCAGTTCCTCCATGCGGTCTGCGGCGGCCTCTGCGGCCTCCCGGCTGGCTGCGGTGCGGGCGATTTTTTCCGTTAGCTCTTTTTTGGAGTGCGCCCGGTGCTCCAGCAGATACAAGGCCTTTTCCCTGGCCCTGTGGGCATCGGAAGCCTGTATCAACTGGTGAAGCTCTTCGTCGTCCAGCTCATCCCCCAGGCGCAGGCCGGATCGCAGGAAGGTTTCCGTATCCACTTTTACGGCCTGCTCTCCGTCTATGTAAAGCTGGGTCAGGCGGTGGCGGCGGGGTTCTGCTGCTGTCAATTCCATCAGTCGTCCACCGTAATGTCAATGCTGGGCTTTTTCGGGGCGCTTTTAGCGGCGGGGGCCGGAGGGGGCGCTTCCGGGGCAGGGGCTTCCGGCAGCTCCACCGGCTTCACGCCGCCCTTTGCAGGGCCGTTGTCATAAAGCTTGCTGACATTTTCCCGCACCAGCTTTTCAATTTCCGCCGACACCTCCGGGTGGGTTGCCAGGTAGTCCTTGGACTTGTCCCGGCCCTGGCCGATGCGCTCCCCGTTATAGGAGAACCAGGCCCCGCTTTTCTGGACGATTTCAAGCTGTACGGCAATATCCAAAAGCTCCCCTGTGCGGGAAATGCCTGTGCCGTACATGACATCGAACTCTGCTGTGCGGAAGGGCGGGGCGATTTTATTCTTGACCACCTTCACCTTTGTTCTGGCGCCAATCATGTCTGTGCCGTTTTTAATGACCTCGCCTTTGCGCACCTCCACCCGCACAGAGGCATAGAATTTCAGCGCCCTGCCGCCGGGGGTGACCTCCGGGTTGCCGTACACCACGCCTACCTTTTCCCGGAGCTGGTTAATGAAGATGGCCACGCAGTTTGACTTGGAGATGGCGCCTGCCAGCTTGCGCAGGGCCTGGCTCATAAGCCGGGCCTGGAGGCCCACATGGGTGTCGCCCATGTCCCCCTCGATTTCCGCCCGAGGCACCAGAGCCGCCACAGAGTCCACCACAATCACGTCGATGGCATTGGAGCGCACCAGGGCTTCCGTAATCTCCAGGGCCTGCTCCCCGGTGTCCGGCTGGGACACCAGCAGGCTTTCCACGTCCACCCCCAGGTGCCCGGCATAGACAGGATCCAAGGCGTGCTCCACGTCAATGAAAGCGGCGTTGCCCCCCATTTTCTGGCCCTCGGCAATGCAGTGCAGGGCCAGGGTGGTTTTGCCAGAGGACTCTGGCCCGTACATCTCGATGATGCGCCCTCTGGGCAGGCCGCCTATCCCCAGGGCCAAATCCAGGGACAGGGAACCGGTGGGGATGGCCTCCACGTTCAGTTCGCTGTCCTGGCCCAGGCGCATGACAGCCCCTTCCCCAAACTGCTTCTTAATTTGGGCCAGGGCTGTTTCCAGGGCCTTGGCCTTTTCCTCCGGCTTTACGTCAGAGGCCCGGGTGCTGATGGGCGCCTGCTTTTTTTCTGCCATATGCGTAAACACTCCTCTGTCTTGATTTCTACTGCTGATTATACTCCATATTCCCTCTAAAAGCAATGTGTTTCCGGAAAATTCACGAACAAATGTTTTTAAAGAAGAAGCCTTCCTGCTCCTTGCACAGCCATAACGCGGCAAAAGGAAAAAGGCCAGGAGGAATGCCCTCCCGGCCCTTCTTTGCTGAAACGGATTTCCCGCTTTTTAGAAACGGATTTCCTGCTTTGTCCTGTCAGCCTCATAGATGGCTTCCAGCACCTTGGTGACCACCAGGGCTTCCTCAGGCTTCACCAGCGGCTGGGTGCCGTTCAGGACTGCTTCCAGCCACTGGCGGTTATCAGCAACGCCTGCGCTGCCGGCGGCCCCGTCGAAGAAGGCGATGGCTCCTGCAGAGGAAATGCTCTCCTCCATAAGCTGGCCGTTGCGGCCCCGGTTATAAATCAGCTCGTCCTTGGCATAGCTCATGCCAGAGCGGATTTCCGCGCCTGCCAGGGTGCCGCACAGGGTGGTGCTGGCTTCCCGGGACTCCAGCATGTTGATGGCCCAGGAGGACTCCAGGGAGATGGCTGCGCCGTTCTTCATGCGGATAAAGCCCATGGCGCTGTCCTCTACCTCAAAGGTTTTGGGATCCCACGGCCCGAAGAGGTTGCCTTCGGTGGCCTGCTCCAGCTCTCCCAGCTTGTAGAACACAGAGCCAGTGACGCTTTCCACGTCATAGTTGTTCATGCACCACAGGGTGATGTCCAGGGCATGGGTGCCGATGTCGATGAGGGGGCCGCCGCCCTGCTTGGACTTGTCCGGGAACACGCCCCAGGTGGGCACGCCCCGGCGGCGGATGGCATGGGCCTTGCCGTAATAGATATCGCCCAGCTCACCCTTGTCGCAGGCTTTCTTCAGGTTCTGCACTTCCGGGCGGAAGCGGTTCTGGTAGCCGATGGTGAACTGCTTGCCGGACTTTTTCCAGGCGTCGATCATCTTCTCCGCGTCGGCGGTGTTATGGGCCATGGGCTTTTCGCAATAGACATGCTTGCCAGCCTCAAAGGCAGCCACTGTGATGGGGCAGTGGGCCACGTTGGGGGTCAGCACATGGACAACCTCAACCTCCGGGTTTGCCAGCAGGTCATGGTAATCCTCATAGACCTTAGCGCCCTCTGTGCCATACTCCTTGGCAGCCTTCTCTGCCCGCTCGGGGATGATATCGCAGAAAGCCACCACCTCGCACAGGTCGCTGTTTGCCTTCATGGCGGGCAGGTGCTTCTGGTTGGCAATGCCGCCGCAGCCCACAATGCCGATTTTCAGTTTTTTGCTCATAATTTGCTCCTCCTGTAGGGATGGGTATCGCGTACCCGTATTCTCAGGGAAATTATACCATATCTGCCTTGACTTTTATTGTGTCATATGGCACAATAAGAAAAAATTTACCGGGCTGTGCAAAAATATATAGGGAAAGGGACGGCGGGGCATATGGAACAAATCCGGAACAAGGCTTTGCTGGAACGGCTGATGGAGGAAAAAGGCATACAGGGTTTCTTTTCCGGAAGCCCCCAGGGGTTCCGGCTGGTGGGCTACAAAAAGCACGAGCTGCTGGCAGCCCCCGACCGCCCGCTGAAAGATTTCCTCTTTATTTTGGAAGGCTCTGTGCGGATATACGGCCTGCGGGAGGACGGCGGGGATTATTCCGTGGCCCAGGGCGCGGAGCAGGATATGCTGGGCATGATGGAGTTTGTGCGGGAAAGCCAGCCTGCCCTCTATACGGAGGCTCTGGAGGACACCCTTTGCATAGCGCTGCCCATAGAAAAAAACAGGGCTGTCCTGGAAAAGGACAGCCTGTTCCTGCGGCGCCTGCTGGAGTATTCTGTGCGGCTGGTTATGCTGTCCGCTATGGCAGGGCGCCCGGGGCAGCGTTTGGCGGAGAAGGTGGTGGCCTTTCTCCGGGACATCCAGCCTGATCACACCCTGCACAGCATTAACGCGGGGCTTTTGCAGTTCCGCTGCAGCCGCAGGCAACTTCAGCGGGTGGTGAGAAAGCTGTGCGAGGACGGGGTTTTAAAGAAGGTGGGGAAGGGGAAATATCAACTGCAGTAAGCGCTTCCGCCGCGGAGGGAAACGCCTCTGAAGGGGGCAGGCTGTGCTTACAGCAGCCCGGCCTTCTTTTCGATGAAGCAGGCAGCCACGTCTACCGCCTGGGAGCTGTCCAGGGTGCCGTTTACCACCAGATCCGCATGCCAGCGGGTAGGCTCGATAAGCTCGTTGTGCCGAAAGCGCACAGTGTCCAGATACCGCTCTGTTACCTCCTCAAAGGTCTGGCCCCAGGCCATGAACCGGACAATGCGGCGGGCCAGGCGCTCGTCGCTGGCAAGATCGACGAAAATTTTCAGGTCTGCCCGCTCCCGGATATCGTCCAGGTACAGGGCAAAAAGGCCCTCTGCCAGCACAAGCTGGGCATCGCTGCCCTCAGCCGTAACCCGGGCAAAGTCCTCATACATGCGGGGCAGCTCCAGGGTGTCGGGGTGGTTGTGCTCCACATACTCCTTGCGGGTGATGGGGGCAATGGTATTGGGCGGCTCCTTTTTGAAATAGGAATCCATGTGGAAGGCCACTGTTTTGCACCTGGGGGAAAAGAGGGCCTCCAGGCGGTCTGTCAGGGTGGATTTGCCGCTGCAGGTGCCTCCTGCAATGGCGACTACATAGGGCTTGCCCATAGCAATACATTCCTCTCTTTTGAAAATGGGAAAATGTCCCTTACCGGAGCGGCTGTGGGGAGTGACCAACCGCGCGTTTTATGCCTCCGGCGGTTTAGGGGCTTTGCCCCTAAACAACCCCCAAACCCGGTTAAAAAAAGGTTGATACAAAAATTAAATTTAAAAAAATTATGGGTTGAGGTTTTAAAATATT
>ERZ779622.112-NODE-112-length-56657-cov-13.686990_pt1 | contig 56657 bp, 51 predicted proteins | sample MGYA00514188_ERZ779622 | MGnify/ENA primary metagenome ERZ779622 (study PRJEB29562, sample SAMEA4376702) | mouse gut metagenome | isolation source: Cecum | study: EMG produced TPA metagenomics assembly of the A DSS colitis mouse model was used to assess the... | reverse complement strand
TGAAGGAAGACGTTCAAGTGCTGAAGGAAGACGTTCAAGTGCTGAAGGAAGACGTTCAAGTGCTGAAGGAAGACGTCGCGGATCTTAAAATACGCGTAAAAAAGATCGAGTTGACGCAGGAAACGCAGATTTTGCCACAGCTCAACACGATACAGGAATGCTACATATCTACCTACAACAGATACAAAACCAGTGTTGATGACTATGAGGAGATGAAATTGGATATTTCCGTACTCAAAAATGTAGTGGCACAGCACAGCGAAAAACTGCGAATTCTGGCATAGAGAATCGGTTATAAAAGGAGGTAAAATAGATGAGCGATGTGATGGAAGTGATCAAAACACGCAGTTCGACAAGGGGGTACACAACAGAGCTGCTGACACAGGAGGAGCTAGATGCACTGCTTCATGCAGGGTTACAGGCGCCGACAGCGGCAAACAGACAGGAGATACATTTTACAGTACTAAAGGGTGACAATCCGATTCTTGCAGAGCTGGAGGCGGAGAAGAACCGCCTGCGCGATCTGGCATCGCCGCCGCACAATTTTTATTATGAAGCGCCTGTTGTCGTCGTGCTCAGCGCCGACAGCGAATTTCGATGGAGTGCACTGGATGCTGGAATTGCTGTGGAAAACATGGCACTGGCAGCGGAGGCGCTTGGGCTTGGCAATTTGATCATTGGCTGCATCTATGATGCCATGCGCGGGGAGAAGAAAGCTTATTTTTCGCAGGCAATGAAATTTCCTGAAAACTATGAGTATGAGATTGCCATCGCGTTTGGGTATAAAGCAGTTTCCAAGGAGCCACACACCTACGACGCCGATGCGCAGGTGACATATTTATGAACATGAGTCCCTAGTACAGCAGAAGCGGACGCACGCCAATTTTTAATGTCCGCGCCGTCCCATAAAATCAATGAGAAGTCCTGTCATGCAGGTGTCCTCATAGGTGGTTCCTGCGTAGACCTCCTCGATTATAAAAGTAAAGTGAATATCTACCCCATCCGCGGCTTTGATGGCATCGACTGGCAGCGTGAAATACTGCGGATAGAGGGTGTCCTCCAATTCCAGACGGGCATAGGGACGGTCTTCCACATACATCAGAAGCCGCTTCACACGCCCGTTTTCTGTCCATGTTTTTGGGTTTTTGGCATAGCCGTTGACCACGCAGATTTGCGTGTAGCGCATATAACCATCATAGATGTCGGGCTCGATATCACCGGATAGAAAGCAAACAGTCCCTTTGGGGTACAGGTCATGTTCATACCCATATCCGCATCTGGATGTAATGCAGATGCGTTCACCGATGCCTGCTCCGTCTGCGCCCTCTGCCCATGCAAGGTTACGCCCCGCCCAATATCCTAGATTTTTCGCCTCATAGTTTCTGTTCCCGGATGAAAGGCATGATGATGCATCAATCTCATAGTTCCATTCCATCATGGCACAAAATTCACCGCAGGGGATGTACCACTCCGGGAATCCATAGTACAGTGCGTCATCTTGATATTCATAAGGGTAGAACAGAAAATCATCTGTTCCGTCTTCACTGCGGAAAAAATTGCCGATTTCAGGCTTTAGTGTGAGCAGTGTGTCGGGATAGTGTACAATGGGGGTATCGCTGAAATAAGAGGGAATTTCCACTGCATGCCACTGGTATTGGGCGGCATATGCTTTTAGCACATCTGCCATGTCGGCTGTTTTATCCTGATAGGACATATAACAAAGATAACCTGTTTCTGCGCAGTCTGCAAAGACTTCTTTGTCCAGAAGCACCGCTCTGTCGCTAAAATAGATGCCCCATAACTCGGAATTGCCCGCAAATGCACGTTCCTGAATAGTGAGCGGCGCAGCAAAATCTGTTTGTGTCCAATCCTGTTTTTCGAAAATAATATCCGTAAGCCCACAGTTTTCAAAACAATGCGGCCCGATGGATACAATATCCGCCGAAATCCGAAGTTTGCCATAACTGTAATTTCCCAATGGAATATTCTGAAACGCATTGGGGGCAAATGCTGTCACCACAGCCCCGCCCAGCTCTTTTGGGAAGGCAGCATCCCAGCCCGGTGGGATAAGTGTGGCATCATCATTGCGAAAGCCCTGAATGATGGCATATTGGCTGCCATCTGCACGGGTTTTAATTTCATAGTCATAGAGCGATTCTGATGTGAGCTCGGGTGCGGGGACGGATTTTGATTCAGATGTCTGAATGTTCTGGGGCGGCAGGGTGGTGGCGGTGTGTTCGGTATGGCTGCATCCTGTTAAGAATGCAGCCAAAACCAGTGCAGCGCCTATCCGTTGAAATGTTTTCATATTGAAAAGTCCTTTTAAGAACGATTGATTTTAACCAGTAATCTTAAATACATTCATATCCTTTTTCAGTGTCTGTGATAACACGGATAAATCATTGATGCGCTGGCGCATATCTTCCATCATATCTTCCTGTATTTTCGCATTGTGTGATACGCTCTCAGTGCTCTCAAGCACATTTTCCGCAAGGGAAGAGATCGTGTTGATGGCGTCGGTCGGCGCGCCCGTATATCACACAATATTTATTTTCGGGAAATTTCGTTTATAAATCCATAATGCGCCAGCGCCTGCCGGATTCCGCCCGAGCTGGACTTGGCAGTGACATATTCTACCTGTGTAAAAAGGCTCTCAGGGGATGCATTGCCCATCGCGATACTGTGGGGAACGTAAGAGAGCATGGACAGGTCGTTGTTGCTGTCTCCAAGGGCATACGCGTCAGACAAATCCAGATGATAGTAATTCAGCACATACTGGATGCCTGTTGCTTTGGAATACCCATAAGGCACAAACTCCCGAAAGGTACCGCCCCTGTCAATGCAGTCAAACCATTTGTCGCTGACGCGGCGGAATGCTGTAAGCTGTGCCTCCTCCTGATACCAGATGACGAATTTGTCCGCAAAAAAGTTCGGGCTTTCGAGATTTTCAGGCATGTTATGATAGCGGTGCGCAAAGGACTCATACTGGCGCACTGCGTCTGGATGGTGCAGCGGGCGCGACAGGTCAAACGCCACAAAGCTGCGGGATTCAAATAAAATGTCAACATCCAATGCGCGCGCCGCGTTTAAAAGCTGCATGGTCGTGGCGTGCGTCTGTGCCACATGCAGGACATCCTGTCCGCCGCAGTAAATGTTGGTGCCGCAGCCGCACACATACCCGTCCCAGCCAACCTCGCGAAAGCGGCGCTCTACATTCTGGAAGCAGCGCCCCGTGTTGATAAACATTAAATTTCCATTGGCGCGCGCCTCTGTGATCGCGGCTTTTGTGTCCGCTGGGATACTGCCGTCAATTTCTGAGGTCAGCGTTCCGTCAATATCAAAAAAAGCAATTTTTCTTGCCATAATGCGGTCTCTCCTTTTCCTGTTATGGCAGACGAAGGATCCGACGATAACAGAAGTAGTCGTTGGACAATGTCTGATGGTATTCCCTGACTGACTCGCGGTAAAAAGCGGTATAGCAGGGCAGAATATAGAGTGCGCCGTCGCCGCCGCAGAGAGAGCATCCGCCGTCACCGCCTTTTACATACCTTGTATTGTCAATAATCTCATATTTGTAGGAATTATATGCAATAAATAGCCCTAGCATATTGGGCTGTTCTAAGATTGTCTTTTCCCTGACATCGCTGACGCAGCCCACATTAAATATTTCCGACAGGACATCACTCAGGGTATCGCCCCAGCGAAACAGCGTGCGCGCGCCGCCATTGCAGAGATATTCCCACTCATCTTCTGTCGCCAGTGTAAAATGTCCGCTGTTTTTAGGGTCTTTTAAAAAGCGGACCGCATTTTCCAAAGAAGGTGCATCCTGCTCGAGATAACGGCAGTCCACCTCCACAATCATGTCACCAATATCGGCGGTGCGAAGCGGGGAGAGGCACTCGGAAAGGTGTGCATTCCATTTTGCCATGAAATCCTCCCAGCCAGTACAGCCGTCTTCCTCCATTTCGTCTTTTAATGCATCCAGTTCTTCAGCCAGTTCTGCGCGCAGCTCGTCCGCCTTTTTGGAATTGCCTTTTGCGGCAGCCTCCATGATTTGCTGCTCATAGTCTGCCTTCATTTCCTCCATTTCGTCCTGATAGTACTCCTGCCCCTGCGCAACGTATTCCCGCAGGCTGTCCAACACCCCGTCTCCCAGAGGGCACTGATGAATGTCCCAGCCCAGTGTGACATTTTTCTGGCCAGCGACATACACAAACTGCGAGCCTTCATATTCTAAAAGCCATGTTTCACGTTCGATGTGGTTCATGCTCGTTTTGATCGGTTTCTTAAATTCAAAGTCCATTCCCAAAGCTTCAATGCGGGAACGGATTGTGTCTAATGCTTCTGACATGACAGACCTCCTAAATTTATTTCATTTTCTAAAATATATAGGAAAAAACAGGAAAAGTCAACAATGCTGTCAGATTTTTGCGGGGTTCAAGGTATTCTATATAGATGCGCATCAATTATGGTAAAATAAATTCAGAGGGGGTGGTTTGGAATGGAACAGGATGCGAGGGAATTATTTACCCGCTATGCAGACAGAATCTACCGGATAGCCATGTCCTATGGAAATTCGGTGCAGTTTGCGGAGGATATCGTGCAGGAGGTTTTTCTGCGGTATTTGAAAAAAGAACCCCGCTTTGAAAATCATGAACATGAAAAGGCATGGTTTATCCGCGTGGCAGTCAATTGCTGCAAAAGCACGCTGTCATCCGCGTGGTTTCGGCGTGTCTGCCCGCTTGAGGAGTCAGGATGTCCGGCAGCAGAGGCGCCGGCAGCGCGGTTTGACAGTGAAGAAGCCTGTATGCTGTATGAAGCACTGTGCAGCCTGCCGGCAAAATACCGCATTGTGCTGTATCTGCGCTATTATGAGGAGTATCAGGTGAAGGAGATCGCGGGCATACTTGGCATCTCACAAAACCTTGTCTCGGCAAGGATGTCACGGGCAAAAAAGATGCTGCGCAATGTGCTGCTGAATCAAAATCAAACGCAAAATCAGAAAAAGGAGGCGTTTCGGAATGAAACAGGAATTATATAAAAACATGTACCGGCAAATAACTATGACGGAGGAACAAAAAGACCGTGTCTGGCAGCGTATACAGGCAAAACCAAATACAGTGCGCACAAACACACGGTTCTCAGCGCGCGCCGCAGTCTGTGCGGGCGTATTTCTGCTGTCTGGCATGACAGTGCTTGCGGCGGGAGAATTTTCTGTGATGGACAGACTTGAGGAGTCTATGAGACTTTTCACGGAAAATAAATCGGAACTGACCGAGGAGCAGAAGACTGTTTTTGCTCAGTATGGGACAGCGCTTGGCAATGAGATTGCTATGACACACGGCACCCTGAAATTAGATGCTGCCCTGTATGACGGGGCGTATCTGCTCATTCCATTTCGCTATGCATTTCATGAGGATGTGGAGGGCTTTGCAGAGCTGAAAACAGGAACAGATATTCGAGATACACGCCTGTGGAGAGGTGGAACCGTGACAGGCTATCATGAAGATCTGGAAAACGCCAATGATGAGCGGTTGCAGTGGCGCATTCAGCAGGACAACAAGGCAGTGACCGGTTTCCTTATGAAATTTCAGTATGATATTGCGGAGGACGGTGTCTTGTCAGGAAGCATACTGTTGTGGACAAACGGAGAACGGCTGTTTACAAAAGGTGATGTCATCGAGGTAGTAAGGCAGGTGCAGGAGACAAAGATGCAGGAGCAGAAGGAGGAACAGATAAAAATACTCACAGGATTTACACTGGAAAATCCTGCCCAATGCTGTGAAATACCACTGGATGCCGCCGTGCGCAGCGCGCTTGGGGAAATGGGGCTCAATATTGAAACAATGACGATTACACCATTGTCACTGCAATACACTGGCAGCGGTACGCATAAGGATATCACGCACACTTATATGGAGGTGGTTCGAAAGGACGGCAGTGTTGCAGACAAAATAGAAGTGGGACATGAAACGGCACATACCGCAGCAGAACAGGAGACGACAGTCTTTCATAACCGACAGTTTTTCACGGCACCCGTACTGCCGGAGGAAATCGCAGGCGTGCGCGTGTGGAATGATAACGCAGAAGAATTGTGGATTGATGTTGAATCGTTTCAGAATCAGTGATAGAATGGCTATAGGCTACAGTTCATGTTATAAATCAGGAGGCGAAGGCGATGCAGCGCTTTTTTAACACAGAGGGTCCATGCGAACCAGAATTTCATTACATGGTGCGGCTGGATGACAGGCTTGACCAGATCAAACGTCTTTATATTGATATGGGAAAATATTTTGTGATCAACAGGGGCAGACAGTATGGCAAGACAACAACTCTGTGTGCGCTTGAGGGATATCTGCAAGAGGATTATTATGTTGTTTCCATGGATTTTCAGGGAATCAGCACAGCGGAATTTAGCGACGAGTATACATTTGTCAGGGCATTTTTGCGGATGTTTGCGGAGGCGTTTGAGGACAGCGGGGCAGGCATGGAGGAAGTAGGGCGGGTTTATGAATTTATGAAACAGTCTGAAAAGAGTACTTTAGGAGAGATGTTTTATCTGATCAGCGGACTGTGCAAAACTGCCGGCAAGCCAGTGGTTTTACTCATTGACGAGGTGGACAGCGCTGGAAACAATCAAGTTTTCATTGATTTTCTGGCACTGCTGCGCCAGTATTACATCAAGCGCAGGAAGAAACCGACGTTTCATTCGGTGGTTCTTGCCGGCGTCTACGACATAAAAAATTTAAAATTAAAAATCCGCCCAGAACAGGAGCATCAGTATAACAGCCCGTGGAACATTGCGGCAGCATTTGATGTGGACATGAGCTTTTCACAAAAACAGATTGCTGTGATGCTTGGGGAGTATGAGGCGGACAGGCAGACCGGAATGGATGTGCCGGCAGTGGCAGAGGAGATTTACCAGTATACCTCTGGGTATCCGTATCTTGTTTCGACAATCTGTAAGATTTTGGATGAAAAACTGCCGTTCACCGAGGAGTTCTCTAAAGCGGGGAAGGCATGGAGCAGACAGGGCATCACAGAAGCAGTAAAGTGTATATTGAATACAAACACACCGTTGTTTGACAGCATGGTCAAGCAGCTCGATACCTATCAGGATTTGCGCAGTACCATAGAAGCTATCTTGTATCAGGGGGAAAGAGTGCCATATAACCCAGATGAAAGGGCATTGAATATGGGGGTGATGTTTGGCTTTATAAAGAATGTTAATGGTCAGATTACAATGTCAAATCGTATCTTTGAGATGCGAATGTTGAATATGTTTATTGCGGAGGAAGCTGTAAAAAGTGAGGAATACTCACAGGGGCAGCGTGACAGAAACCAGTTTATCACGAATGCAAGGTTAAATATGGAGCTGGTTCTTGAAAAGTTTGTGGCATATTTCAATGAGATTTACAGTGCCTCGGATGAGAAATTTATTGAAAAGTATGGACGCAAGTTTTTTCTGCTGTATTTAAAACCCATTATCAACGGAACAGGAAATTATTACCTTGAGGCACAGACCCTGAATGCCGGAAGGACAGATCTGGTTGTTGATTACCGCGGCGAGCAGTTTGTCATTGAGATGAAAATCTGGCACGGCAAGGAATACAATGAACGCGGCGAGGAGCAGCTAAAGGGCTATCTGGAATATTTTCACCTGAAAAAAGGTTATATGCTCAGTTTTAATTTTAACAAGAAAAAGGAAACTGGCATTCATGTCATAACACTTGGGGATAAGACGATTGTGGAGGCAGTCGTATAGAGCAGAAAGCAGGCCTGCTTGTGATTTATACTGGCGGTCGAAAAGACTGACCACCAGTATAAAATGATGCACACAGCCGCATAAGGAAATATGCCGCTTCGCGGCTGCGGCTGTCAGCATACTGAAAGTATGCTATACTCACGGCAGATCTTATCTGTCGTGAGTATAAAATCAGAAAATATTGAGATGTAGAAAAGGAGAAATGGAAATGACAAGCCAGACGTTGCGCGAAGCGCGCAAATATGAGGAGACCGTTGAAAAGAGTATTGCGAAGGAGGAGCGGCCGGATTTTCACCTGTGTTCCCGCGTGGGATGGATGAATGATCCGAATGGATTTTGTTATTACAATGGGATGTATCATCTGTTTTACCAGTACTATCCCTATGAATCGAAGTGGGGGCCGATGCACTGGGGACATGCGGTGAGCAAAGACCTGCTGCACTGGGAGTACCTTCCTGCTGCGCTTGCACCGGACGAGATCTATGACAGGGACGGGTGCTTTTCGGGAAGCGCGCTGACACTTCCTGACGGCAGGCATCTGCTGGTATATACCAGTGTCATCAAGGAGCGTCAGGAGGATGGCGTGATTCGTGATATCCAGACACAGAGTCTTGCGGTCGGCGATGGGCTGGACTATGAAAAGTATGAAAAGAATCCCATTCTCGATGAGAAGGATTTGCCCGAAGGCGCCAGCCGGTTTGATTTCCGAGACCCGAAGGTGTGGCAGAATGCGGACGGCACGTACAACTGTGTTTTTGGGAATGCACGGACAGACGGCGACGGACAAGTCTTATTATATGGAAGCAGGGACGGATTTCAATGGGAATTTCAGAAAGTGCTGATTTCAAACAATGGCAGATTCGGAAAAATGTGGGAGTGCCCCGATTTTTTCCCGCTGGATGGCAAATGGGTTCTGCTCGCAAGTCCGACAGATATGCTTCCTAAGGGGTTTGAGTACCACAATGGAAACGGTTCCCTCTGCCTGATTGGGACTTATGACGAGCAGACAAAGACGTTTCACGAGGAGCACGATCAGGCGATTGACTACGGCATTGATTTTTATGCGTCGCAGACCATGCTTGCGCCAGACGGACGCCGGATTATGGTCGGCTGGATGCAGAACTGGGACACTTGCCCGATGCGCTCGCCGGAGGAGCCGTGGAATGGACAGATGAGCCTTCCAAGGGAATTGTCCATCCGAAATGGCAGATTGTATCAAACTCCTGTTCGCGAGCTGGACGCCATGCGCTGCGGCAAAGTGGTGCATGAAAAGGTATCCTTTACGGGCACAATCAGCCTGTCAGGTGTACAGGGGCGGCGCGTTGACATGGAGCTGACGCTGCGGGCAGGGGACGCAAACGCACTTTACCAGAAGTTTGCAGTCCGCTTCGCACAGAATGACCAATATCAGACTTCGCTGAGCTTCCGCCCGCGCGAGTCCATCCTCAAGGTGGACAGGAAATTTTCCGGTTCGCGCAGGGCAATCATCCATCAGAGGCGCAGCCTCGTCAACAGCAGCGGCGGAAATTTAAAGCTGCGCATTATTCTCGACCGTTTCAGCGTGGAAGCGTTTGTCAATGACGGCGAACAAGTCCTGACAGCGACGATGTACACAGACCTGTCGGCGGAAGGGATTTCCTTCTTTGCGGATGGTCTGGTGGAGATGGATGTCGTAAAGTATGACTTGATGTAGTTTCGCACTTGTGTTAAAATTTTTATGACGATGATCGCGGCATACTTTTATGCGCAGACCCGTGCAGAGGAAGTATGGCGTTAGGGCGGCGCACGGGTCGCGCGCGAGCAGGGGAAGATGGGAAAGGAGTAATAATTTATGGGCAAATTTGACGTAACAGCGTTGGGCGAATTGTTGATTGATTTTACGGAGAACGGAGTGAGCGGACAGGGCAATCCGATGTTTGAGGCAAATCCGGGAGGAGCACCCTGCAATGTGCTGGCAATGCTCTCCAAGCTGGGGCATAAGACCTCCTTCATTGGCAAGGTCGGGAAAGATTTTTTTGGTGAACAGTTAAAAAGTGCAGTCACCGAGGTTGGGATTCATGCGGACAGTTTGTACATGGACGAGGAAGTACACACAACGCTCGCCCTAGTACACACAGGGCCCGACGGGGACAGGGATTTTTCGTTCTACCGCAACCCGGGGGCGGATATGATGCTGACCGAGGCGGAGATTCCCGCAGAGCAGATACAGGATTCCCGCATCTTTCATTTTGGCACACTGTCTATGACACATGAGGGTGTGCGTGCCGCAACCAGAAAGGCAGTCGGCATCGCAAAGGAGTCCGGCGCAGTCGTTTCATTTGACCCAAACTTAAGACCGCCGCTCTGGAAATCGCTTGAGGACGCGAAGGAGCAGGTTCGATATGGTCTTGCACACTGCGATGTCCTGAAAATATCCGACAATGAAATCCAGTGGTTTACCGGCGAGGAGGATTTTGATGCAGGTATTCAAAAACTCCGTGAACAGTACCAGATTCCGCTGATTCTGCTCTCTATGGGAAAAGAGGGAAGCAGGGCATACTACAAAGACCTTCGCGTGGAGGTAAAACCCTTTTTGCAGGAAAAAACCATCGAAACGACCGGCGCGGGCGATACGTTCGGGGCATGCTGCCTGCACCATGTGCTAAAATATGGAATTGACGGATTTGATGCGCAAAAACTCACAGAAATGCTTACATTTGCCAATGCCGCCGCGTCGATTATCACGACGAGAAAGGGTGCGTTGCGCGTGATGCCGTCGCTCACTGAAATTGAAGAAATGATAAAAGGATGAAAGAGCAGGGGATTTTCCCCTGCTCTCTTAGATACCGAGATCAAGGCTTGAGAAGTTAATGTACAAGTCCTCAAAGATTCCCGCCTTGACAGTGTCTGTAAAAGTGTAAGCCTTCATGGTAAAGCTGCCGGATTCCATGTTATATACTAGGATTTGACTGCTTTGATCGTCAACAATCCAGTATTCGCGGACATGGGCATCATGGTACAGGTTCAGTTTTGTGATGTAATCATGACTGGGATTGGACGGGGAGGCAATTTCAATAATCCAGTCCGGCGCGCCGACGCAGCCGCGCGGTGTAAGCTTGTCCGTGTCACATATGACAGAGATATCCGGCTCAAGTACCGTATCCTTTTTGTCATTGAGCTGTACGCCGAACGGGGCAGTGTAGACACGGCATTTACCGCCCTTTGACTTGATATAGCTTGTTATGGCAAAGTCTAATTCATGTGATATATCTTGATGCAGGCGGCTAGGAGACGCCATATAGACGATCTGCCCTTCAATCAGTTCTGCGCGGATATCATCAGGCATATTGTAAAAGTCCTCAACTGTGTAATATTTTTCTTGTGGTAATGGCATTATTTACACTTCCTTTCATTGTGTTTGTTAAGTACCTCTTTAAATTATAAAAAGCCCTAGGGTTTGGTTCTTCTCGTATGCCGAGAAACGTACAACCTAGAGCAGTATTAACGTGTAACCTTTGCTACACTTATATATTATATGCAAAAGGTTTGTATGTCAACTTTTTTTCATAAGTTAGAGAAATATTGCATAATGAAAAATATTGACTAAACCTATTGACATACTAGAGATTTAGGCGTATGATACATCTATACCAAAACATACCAAATAAATAGGAATAGTATACGATTAAAATGAATAAAAAACGGAGGAGCGTATTATGAGCAATCACAATGAAAACACCAAAAATGAAAACACCAAAAAAAGAAGCTATGCAGACAGACCCTTCAAATTCGAAACCTTACAGCTTCATGTCGGACAAGAATCGCCAGACCCCGTGACGGACGCGAGGGCAGTTCCGATCTATCAGACCTCATCCTTTGTCTTTAAAAATTCAGCCCATGCCGCGGCGCGGTTTGCATTGCAGGACGCAGGAAATATCTACGGCAGACTGACCAATCCCACAGAGGACGTTTTCGAGCAGCGCATGGCAAGGCTTGAGGGCGGCGTGGCGGCGCTCGCGACGGCATCAGGGGCGGCAGCCGTGACCTACACGGTTCAGAATCTGGCGCAGAACGGCGGACATATCGTTGCGGCAAAAAACATTTACGGCGGCACCTATAATCTGCTCGCACATACCTTGGCAGACTACGGTGTTTCGACAACCTTTGTGGACCCGCTCGATGTCACGAATTTCGAGAAAGCAATTCAGGAGAACACAAAAGCACTGTATATAGAAACACTTGGCAATCCCAACTCCGAGGTTTCGGATATTGAGGCAGTCGCACAAATTGCTCATGCCCACAATCTCCCGCTTGTCGTTGACAGCACGTTCGCGACGCCATACCTCGTGCGCCCCATTGAGTACGGCGCCGACATCGTTGTACATTCAGCCACCAAATTTATCGGTGGACATGGCACCACCATTGGCGGTATTATTATAGATGCGGGCAGGTTTGACTGGAAGGCAGCCGGGAAGTTCCCGCAGTTTACAGAGCCCAATCCGAGCTATCATGGCATCAGCTTTGTGGACGCAGCAGGGGCTGCGGCGTTTATCACCAGAATCCGCGCTATTTTGCTGCGCGATATGGGGGCGACGCTCTCACCGTTCCACGCCTTTATCTTCTTGCAGGGGCTTGAAACGCTCTCCCTGCGCGTAGAGCGGCATGTGGAAAACGCGCTCAAAGTCGTCGAGTATCTCTCCAAGCATCCGCTGGTGGAAAAGGTGAATCACCCGGCAGTGACGGACGACCCAGAGCAGCAGCGTCTCTACAAAAAGTATTTTCCAAACGGGGGCGGTTCCATCTTTACATTTGAAATCAAGGGCGGGGAGCAGAATGCCAAAACATTTATTGACAACCTTGAACTGTTCTCCCTGCTCGCGAATGTGGCAGATGCAAAGTCCCTTGTCATCCATCCCTACTCGACAACCCACGCAGAACTGAATGAACAGGAGAAAGCAGAACAGGGCATCAAACCCAATACCATCCGCCTGTCAATCGGTATCGAGCACATTGATGACATTCTCGAGGACTTGGAGGGGGCATTTTTGGCAGTACAGCAATAAAATAGAATATAAAATATAGAAAGGAATACCAAAATGGCAGTATATAAAGGATTTACAGACATAATTGGCAAAACGCCGCTGGTGGAGGTCACAAACATCGAAAAGGCGCATGGGCTCAAAGCGAAAGTCCTCGTAAAACTCGAGTACCGAAATCCCGCAGGCAGCGTCAAGGACCGGGCGGCATTTTACATGATAAAAGAAGCGGAGGAAAAAGGCCTCCTAAAAGAAGGCGCTGTGATTATCGAACCAACAAGCGGAAATACAGGCATTGGACTTGCGGCGATTGCAGCGTCAAAGGGGTACCGCGCCATATTTACCATGCCGGATACCATGAGCGTAGAGCGCAGAAATATTCTCAAAGCCTATGGAGCCGAGATCGTACTGACAGAGGGTGCAAAAGGCATGAAAGGTGCGATTGCAAAGGCGGAGGAGCTTGCAAAGGAGATAGAGGGCGCGTATATTCCTGCCCAGTTTGACAATCCGGCAAACGCGCAGGCGCACTATGAGACCACCGGGCCGGAAATATGGGAGGATACCCAAGGAACAGTCAGTTTGTTTGTCGCCAGTGTCGGAACAGGAGGCACCATCACCGGCACAGGAAGATTTCTAAAAGAAAAAAATCCCAGTGTAAAAGTTGTGGCAGTGGAACCTGCAAGTTCTCCAGTGCTGTCAGGCGGACAGCCGGGCGCACACAAGATACAGGGCATCGGCGCCGGATTTATCCCCGCGGTGCTGGATACGGGCATTTATGATGAAATCATAACAGTCGGGGATGACCACGCGTTTGAGGTGTCAAAGGAGCTGGCCAAAAAAGAGGGCATCCTTACCGGCATTTCCTCCGGCGCAGCACTGCACGCGGCAATCGAACTGGCAAAACGGTCTGAGAATGCAGGAAAAACCATTGTGGCACTCCTGCCGGACAGCGGAGACCGCTATTACTCGACACCGCTTTTTGTGAACAGCCCTGCGCAGGCAAAATAAGCCGCTGAGGCGGTGCGCGGATACTTTTCCTGTGAATTAGCAACATGATGCGAAGAACTGCCAGACGGCTCAGTACACGGCTGGCAGTTCTTTTTGTGCGCAGACCCGTGCAGAGGAAGATGGGATATTATATATTATAGACAAATGTTTTATATCGCTGAGATAAATTGTTGTAAAAAATAACAGAATATGGTAGCATGTATTATAGGCCAATGAAGCTGAATGATACAAACAGGCGGACATTTGAGAGAAAAGGAAGGTAGGACTGTTATGGAGAGAAGAGGATTAAAACTAACACTGCGTCTGGTACTTGTGACAGCCGTTCCACTGATACTGATGTTTGGATTCGCAATTGTGGGACTGGGTTCATCCTGTAGCTCGATCATAGACTCGATGGTGCAGCATGAGCTGTCCACAGCACAGTATGCCTTTGAGACCGCGATAGGAAATATCGCACAAGGTAGTTATATGTATACCAATAACAAATTCTATAAAGGCAAGCGCAATATCAGTGACAACACGAAGTTCTTTGATGATTTCAGCCATGAAGTAGATCTTCAAGTTACCGTATTTTATGGAAATACCCGTGTCGCGACAAGCCTTGTCGATGAACAGGGAGAACGTATGGTTGGAACAGAGGCATTGCCTGAGATCTATGAGCAGGTAGTCGGTCAGGGACAGGACTACTACTCTGATCATGTGGAGATCGCAGGAGCTACATACTATGCCATGTACTGCCCGCTGTACCAGCACAATTCAGATGAGATTATCGGCATGACGTTTGTCGGGCTGGAAAAGAGTACCATCAATTCGATCTATGTGGGAAATTTTATGAAAAATCTCATCATATTAATCATTATTTTTGCGTTTGGCATTATTGCGACAATCTCCTCTGTCAGGGTGATTATCCGGGCAATCAAGGAAGTGATTGAGAAGCTCAACAGACTCGCAGACGGGCAGCTTAATGTGAGTGTTGCACCGAAACTTCTGCGCAGGAGAGATGAGATCGGGGACATTGCACACAGCGTGGAGAAGCTGGTGGGAAGTCTGTCTGGCATCGTCGTTGATATCAAGCGGGCAGCCGATAATCTCGACGGGATATCAAGCGGCTTTTCTGGTTCCTTTGGAAAGATGGCTGGCAATATCTCCAATGTGGACACTGCCGTGGAGGAGATGGCATCAGGCTCTACCCAGCAGGCGCAGGACACCGCAGATGTCGGCAACAAGATTCAGTATATGGGAGATGCCGTTGAGACGACGGCACAGAATGTAGAGCGGCTTGTGGGCAACACCGACAAGATGCGCGAGTACAACCGAAGCGTCGATGATACACTCATTGAGCTGATTCGCATTAGTAATGAGACCAAGGATGCATTTGATGTCGTGTATGAACAGACGAATATGACAAACCAGTCTGCGCAGGATATTCAGACCGCGGCGGATGTCATCACAGACATTGCAGACCAGACCAGCCTGCTCTCACTCAATGCCAGTATCGAGGCGGCGCGTGCGGGGGAGCATGGGAAGGGCTTTTCGGTTGTGGCAGATGAGATCAGGAAGCTTGCAGAGCAGTCCGCGGAGTCTGCAAGCCGTATTACAGGCATCATTGCAATGCTGATTACCAACTCGAACACGACAGTAAACACCATGAAAAATGTCACAGAGGCGATGGATAAACAGGGAGATGAACTTGACAAGACCAAAACCGTCTTTAACAGCTTAAATCATGAGATCAGAGAAGTAGGCGGCGCGGTGGACAATATCAGAGGAGAGATTGATAAGCTCAATGAGCTCAAGTCAGATGTCCTCAATGCAGTGCAGAATCTGGCTTCCATCGCGGAGGAGAATGCGGCAAGCACGCAGGAAACCTCAGCGTCCATGCAGGAGCTGGGACAGATTGTCTCCGAGTGCAGCGGTGAGGTGGAGCGGATTATAGACACGTCGAAGGGGCTGACGCGCAATATGGAAGTATTTACATTAGAATGAAGTGTCCCTTTCTTGCGTGTGCATAAAAAGAGCGGTGCCGTCAGGCAGCGCTCTTTTTATGATTTGGGGTATGGTCACTCGACGGGGTACCGATGACAGGAAGCAGACCGGCTTTTTTCAGAGCAGGGCGGAGTGCATTGTACACGGCAACGGCGACCACGGCAGAGGTGACAGCATTGATGGAGGTCGTCGTGATGTTTGGCAGCAGTGACAGCTCTGCAATCGGTTTTCCGAGAATGAGTAATTTGTAAAAATAACTGAATACAGGGTCAAACACCATGTTAAAGCCCAGACCGCAGACTGCGGCGGCCAGAGACCAGCGAAAGGCTGCCTTGCTGTCCTGACATCTTGATAATCTGCCGATTTTGTGTGCGACTAGACCCGTGACCAGCCCGATACATAATTTTAGCAGGAAGGTTTTGGGCGCTGACAGAATATAGACCGGATCAAGCAGGTCACCGATTGTCATGCCCACAGCGCCGCCAAGTCCGCCCAAGGGACCGCCCAGAAGCAGCGCCCCCAGTACACACACGGCGTTTCCAAGGTGAATGCTCGTGGCATCTGACGTGCCGGGAATCATGATCTTGATCTGTAAAAATGTAAAGACAACATACGATAATGCCGCCGTCAAACCGGTCAGAGCGATTTTGTACGCGGTTGAATTTTTCTGGTTCATTTTGTTCCTCCTCATTGTGCGGTTGTTTTTTATGTTCTTTTGATAGTATAGCGCAAAGTGACATTTTAGAAATATACAATTTTAACATTTTTTACGGGTACAGTTAGAATAATTTGAAATGCTATTGATTTTTGGGGCTAAATAGGATTTAATATACTATATACGAATCATGAAAACATTCTGGGAAGGGGTATTATAATGGACAATTTAGCAGAAACAAACAGCGTTGAGACAGCAATCATTCCTAAGGGAACTGTCATAAATGGAAATATTACGATTGAAGGCAGACTTGAGATGTACGGGGTGGTGAACGGGGACATCCTGTCGGACAGCCGGGTGGATGTCTCCGGGGATATCACAGGAAATATCAAAGCGCATGACTTCTATGCCAAGGATTCTTTTATCACAGGACAGATTGAGTGTGCACAGGGGGCAACTGTGCGTGAAAACACGATCATTCTTGGGGATATCAAGGCGGAGAATCTGGTGATCGACGGCGCGATACAGGGCAAGATTGATGTGCGGGAAAATATTACTGTCGGCGAGAAGGCAATCATGGACAGCGATATCAAGGCTAAGACAATTCAGGTAAACAATGGCGCGGCGATTAACGGTCATTGCTCACTCTGCTATGCAGATACCAATCTGGGAGAGATTTTTCCGGTGACAGAGGAGATAAAAGAGGCAAAAGAGCCCAAAGCACCGCAGGAACCAGAGGAGGACAAGCAGCTCAAAGCGGCTGCAAAGCCAAAGGCAGTCGCAAGACCAAAGGTTGTGAAGAAGGCTGACGCTGAACCTGTAAACCAGCAGGGAAAATCAAATGAAGCATGAAACAGGGACCTATTCCAAAGAAATTTATGATGAAAACCATCCAGAAGAGATGCAGGAGCTTCTGGATTTTGCCAATATGGTATTCAGCATGAGCTACGGCGGTACAGATTTTGCTTCCCTTCTGCCCAAAGCCTATGCGCGCAGCCGCTGGCATGTGCCAACACATCATATGATCAGGGAAAACGGCAGAATCCGTGCTTTGATTGACACCTATCCGCTGGTCATGAAGCTTGGCGGTGAGACACCGGCGGCAAGGAAGATAAAGGCAGCCTATGTGGGGACAGTCTGTGTCCATCCTGCAAGCAGGGGAAAGGGATACATGATTGAGCTCATGAAGCGGGCGGAGGAGGACGCACTACAGCAGGGATGTGCGCTGATGCTGCTGGACGGCGACCGGCACAGATATCAGTATTTCGGATTTGAGCGCGCAGGCGTGGGGTACAGATTTCAGATGGAACAGAACAATATCCGGCACTGCTGTGCGCAGACGTATTCCGCAGCGTATATGGCATCTTCGGTATATTCTTTTGAGGAGCTTGACGAGCATAGTCCGTATCTGGATTTTTTATATGGGCTGTATCAGCGCAGAGCGGTGACAGCGCGGTCAAGAGAAGCATTCTGGCTGTGTCTGCAAAGTTATCATGCAGCCGTTTATGTCATTTTGAGAGGCTCAGAGCCTGCCGGCTATGTCAACTTGTCAGAGGATGAGAAAACAATCTTGGAGATTGAGATGGATGAACCCGGTGAACTGCCTAGGGTAGTGTACGATTTGATGATGGGATTTGAACTCCCCCGGCTTTGTGCGAAGATTGGAATGGATGAGACTGCTTATATCAGACAGTTCGAAAAGATGTGTGACAATTGCAGCGCAGCGATGTCTCACCAGATAAAGATTCTTGATTATAAGGCCGTACTGGAATTTTTATTGAGCTGGAAACAAAAATATCACACATTGGCGGAACAGGAGTGTGTGATTGGGATTATAAAGGGGGAGGAGCAGATTCCTGAAAAGTATTTGGTGTCCGTGACAAAAGAATGCATCTGTGTATCGCGCACAGAGAGAGCGGCAGATGTGGTGCTGGGAGCATTGGCGCTTATCAGGACGCTGACGACAGGACTGGGCATCGCCTTTGAACAAAGCATTCCTGTGGACTGGCTTCCCCTGCCCTGCTATCTTCCCGATGCGGATACCTTTTGATGGTATCGTTATGAGGATATCGTTATTGAAAAGGAAACAGGCGTGTCTGAATGCAAACACGCCTGTTTTTTAATCCATATATTTCCAAGTGTACATATTGGCGCTCCTGCATTTGGGGCAGACCACCTTGTACTGTTCAAAGATAAACATTTTGATCTGGTCCTCAGAGACGTTGGTGGTGACGATGCGGCTCTGACCGCATTTGCACAGAAACAGAATTTTGCGGTTGAGGCGCACAGACAGGCTTTCGCCCCGCAGACTGAGCGCTTTTTCGATGTATTTGATCTGTTCCTCGTTATGTACGCCGCACTCCTCAAGCGCCCATTTATATTCATCACGAATGATGTGAAGTGCGTCTGATGGTATGGAAGCATAGTGCTGTTCTAACTTTTGTTCAGTAAACATATTCATTCCTCTTTTCTTTCTTAGAATATCGTTTTTTCAAGTATAACATAGTTTTTTGAAATATGGAACATGTAGTTTTGGTAGATTTTTAATTAATATTGGAAGGAAAGTTACAGTTCACAGGTCAGGAATGCGCTGAACTGCGCATTCCGTGAAAAACGTACAGCTTGAAAAGCAAAAATCCATTTGCGAAGCAAATTATAGAAAATATCCAAAAAAATAAGAAATGTGACAATAAACCGTAATAATATTTGACAGAAATGCTAAAATTCGACGAAAGGGCTATAAATTATGTTTAAAATACGGTACAATCAAAAATAGGACGAGCATTATTTTGAAAACAATGGCACAATGAGAAAGGATGATAATCACTATGAATAAAAAAAGCAGTTTATTCACAAGCATTATACTTCAACTGTTGGCAATGGCGCTAATTCCTTTGGTTGTTTTAGGCATTGTTTGTATTGTGACGGCTGGCAGCAGCCTTCGGGACGGACTTCAGGAAGAAGCGCTGGCGCAGATGAAAGCGACCTGCGTGGCAGCGAAGGCAGCGTATGATAATATCAACGATGGCGACTATGTTTTAAATGAGAATCAGGAGCTGATGAAGGGGGATTATAACATTACGCAGAATGAGAGAGGAATCGATGCGTTCACAGAGGGATTGAACTCCGACATCACACTGTTTTATGGAGATGTAAGGCGAGCGACATCCTTAAAGGACATCCAGACCGGCAACAGAATTGTCGGGACACAGGCGTCGGCGGAAGTGACGGGAACGGTGTTAAAGGGACAGGAATATTCTGCGACAGACCTTGTGGTCAACAAACAGAATTATTATGCATACTATATTCCGTTAAAAAATCCTGACGGAACAATCGTGGGCATGGTCTTTGCCGGGGAGCCAAGCGCGTCCGTGGATGAATATATCACAGCCAAGGTTCTGCTGGTGACGGGGGCGGTGGTCGTTGTGCTTTTGATTGCAGTGGCGATCGTGATCGTGGTAGCGCTGCGCATTGTCAGGGCTGTGAACCGGGCACAGGAGGCGATTGAGAATCTCTCGCAGGGCAATCTGGCGTACGAGGTGGATGATGTGATTTTAAGGCGCAGGGATGAAATTGGAGATATGGGCCGCAGGGTGAAGGAATGCATCGCCTCGCTTCGCGGTATCGTGTGCGGCATACAGGATTCCTCCCAGAATGTGCTGGCTTCAGGGGACCGCTTAGAGGCAGTGGCGAACCGTTCCAGTGAACATGCAAATGAAATAACACGTGCTGTTGATGAGATTTCTCAGGGGGCGGTTTCGCAGGCTGAGGAAATCGAGGGAGCAACGGTGAAAATCAGTGATATGGGTGATATTATTGAGAATATTGTATCCAATATTGCGAATTTGACAGAGATCTCAGCGGGGATGCAGGAGAACGGACAGGAGGCAGACCGGATTATCCGGGAGCTGAGCGACAGCAATGACAAGACCGTGGAGGCAGTTCAGTCTGTGGCAAAGACGGTCGAGGCGACAGATGATTCGGTCAAGAAGATCTCGGAGGCTGTCGAGATGATTACGAGCGTGGCAGAACAGACCAATCTCCTCTCGCTCAACGCTTCTATAGAGGCAGCCAGAGCCGGGGAGGCGGGCAAAGGATTTGCAGTTGTGGCGACAGAAATCCAGAAGCTCTCTGAGGAATCGAATCATTCTGCACAGCGCATCACGACAATTATCACAGGGCTTGCGGAGGACTCACGCAATTCTATGGAAATGATGACAGAAGTGAAACGGATTCTTCAGGAACAGCAGGAGAAACTGGATGTTACGAAACAGCAGTTTGGCCATGTGCGGGACGGGATTCTCGCAACGAGAGAGGACACTGTGTCGGTGAATCATCAGGCGAAAGAGTGCGACGCGTCGAGAGAGAGCGTGGTGAATATTATCCAGAATCTGTCTGCAATCTCACAGGAGAATGCGGCATCGTCAGAGGAGACCACCTCAACCATGCAGGAATTAAATGAAACTATCGGCTCACTGGCAGTGTCTGCGCACGAGCTGAGACAACTTGCGGTTTCATTAAATGAATCCACACACTTTTTCAGTTTATAACTTAAGAATCTATAAAATAAGCCGATATATAGAAATATGAGGAACTATTCACCAGCGTAAAAGGGATTTTTACAAAGAAGTCACAGGGAGGTGGCGTTATAGATGAATAGAAGGCGAGAGCTTGTCCTGCAAAGAGTGTCCCGCATAGGCGGCCTCACAGCAGTGGACAATTATCAGCAGAATGCAAAGCACAAGGGAAGCGCCGCGCATGCACGCACCATTGAGGCGGCACTTGGAACGTATCTGATGAAGGACGACCAAGTGTATGATCTGCGCAGACAGGACACCTACACGAGAAGTTATGGAGAAGCCGGGTCAGAGGCACAGGAGCAGCTTGCCAGACAGATGAAGGAGTACGTGACGGCGGCGGAGGAGAGCCAGCTTGCAAATGCCAAATCGGATTTAGAGCGCCGTGCAGCAGAGCACATCAATATCAAAAAGTTTGAGGAGGCGCTTGCAAAAGACCCCAGCGCACAATATCAGCTCAGCAGATATCACAAAATAGAGGACGAGACGGATTTTGACTGGCTGGATGCAAACCGCTGTTCAGGCTTCCTGCTGTATTCCTACAACAAGAAGGGAATACACAGCGTACTCGGAGAGCAGTATTCCTCGGCAGGTTTTGGAGGAACTTTTGCGGCTGGGTATTAAAGTATAATGAGAATGCATAATAAAAAGCACGTATCGCGTGCTTTTTATTATGCATAAATATTATAATTTAAGCTCCTGTTCTTTTTGGATATCTTCAAAGGCGGAGAGCATTGGTTTTTCGGTGGAGTCTTTGAAGGTCCGCGCAATATAGTTTCTGGTAATCCTGATGACCGTGCCAGAGAGTGTCAATACACCGATCAGGTTTGGAATCGCCATCAATCCATTAAAGGTATCGGAGATATCCCACGCGAGATTCAGGTTCATCGTGGCGCCAAAGACGATGAAGACGACAAAGACGACTTTGTAGAGGATGGTCGCCTTGGTTCCAAATAGAAATTCCCATGCCTTCGTGCCGTAATAACTCCAGCCAAGCACCGTGGAGAAGGCAAAGAGCAGTATCGCAATGGCGATAAAAGCGCCGCCAAAATTGATCCCACCAAAGTTAAATACCGTGCCAAACGCTTCACTCACCAGTGCGGTCTGTTCGTTTGCAGACAGCATTTCACCCGTTTGAAGGTCAATCAGACCAGTCGAGAGGATAGAGAAAGCGGTGAGCGTACACACGACAATCGTATCGGCAAACACTTCAAAAATGCCCCACATCCCCTGACGCACAGGCTCCACCACATTCGATGCGGAGTGCACCATCACCGAGGAGCCCAGTCCGGCTTCGTTAGAGAAAACACCGCGCTTGAATCCCCATGTCACGGCACTTCTGACTGCCAGACCGACCGCTGCGCCGCCGACTGCCCGAAAGCCAAACGCAAACGTGAAGATTGCGCCAAAGACTTCGCCTATTTTACCGATATTGACAAGAAAGACAATCAGGGCGCCAAGGATGTATGCACATGCCATAAACGGGACAAACTTTTCAGTGAACTGCGCAATGCGCTTGATGCCGCCGACAATCACAAGACCAGCAAACACCATGAGCAGCAGCCCCACGATCAGGGCGTAGAGATTGATGTTTGCGGACCCAAGCTGGATGGTGCGGTCGAGCGCCTCGATACGGAACACCGAGGTGATGTTGCCCGAGATGGTATTTACCTGACTCATGTTGCCGATGCCAAAGGAGGCGAGGACACAGAAGATGGAGAACAGCACCGCGAGTACTTTGCCGATTCCCTCACAGCCGTTTTTGGCACCAAGCCCGTCTCTTAGATAATACATTGCGCCCCCACACCATTCATCATGACTGTTTTTGCGGCGGTAATAGATGCCCAGCACATTTTCTGAGTAGTTAGTCATCATGCCAAAAAAAGCGGACAGCCACATCCAGAAGATTGCGCCGGGACCGCCTGCGGCGATTGCTGCCGCTACCCCTGCGATATTGCCGACCCCAATCGTTGCGGCAAGCGCAGTGCACAGCGCTTGAAACTGGGAGATGGACGCCTTCTCTTTGGCGTTTTTGACGCTGCTTCCCTTCTGGAACACGCCGCCGATGGTTTTCCTGCACACATGGCTGGCATGTGTGATCTGAAAAAATCTCGTGCGGATTGTCATGTAGATGCCTGTGCCGATGATGAGGATGAGCATCGGAATCCCCCACACGACGCCGTTGACAGCGCTGTTGATTGCTGCGATTTTATCTAACATTTGGAACTCCCTCCTTAATATGTACACGGATGCCCGTCAATTATTTATATTTATACAGGAAAAAGGGGAAAAATGCAAGAAAATTCTAAAAGATGGCTATCAAACGCCATAAAAGGGAGGATGCCAAGTAATCCTTCGACTACTTGGCATATATTATGAAAAAGTTATTATAAGTAAAGTTACCACTCTTGTTGTTAAGGTGTTGTTTTGTATCACCTTATGTTTATAGTATAGTGTGCTTTCATGTCTAAATCATGTTGATTTATTGAATATTTTTTCAAAGAATTATGAACGTTTTATGAACGCATTTTCTTTCGGTACTTCAGCGGTGTCATGTGATATTTTCTGTGAAATGCCCGTGTGAAGTACGACTGGTTGTGAAATCCGCAGTTTTCCATGATATCGATGACTTTCAGATTCGTCTCCGCAAGCTGCTTCGCGGAGAGCTCCAAACGGTAATTTACCAGATAGGCATTGAAGCTCATCCCTGTAAATTCTTTAAAGAGTTTCATAAAATGACTTTCCGAAAAGCCGCACTGGCTGGCAGCTTCCTGAATCGTGATATCGTGGTCATAAGATTTCTGGACGTAATACAGCGCATTTTTCAGCCGGCTGTAGGATAGCTGCAAGGTGTTGTGGTCATTTGCAGCGTCTGTGCTCTGCGCAATCATAGAATGCAGTAAGAAAAAAAGGTTCGACTTGATCATCAGCTCGCAGGTGGTGTAGCTTTCCCGGCGGTGTTGCAGCATAGACAGGACGCATGGCGTGACCGTCTGGTTAAAACAGGAATCCGCTGGATAATAGCAGTCGAGTGTCTTTTTTCCATTTAGAAATGGCACGACATATTTGTCATAGCACAGATCGCCCTCAGAGCCTTGAAAAAGCGAGGGATGAAACATAATATTAAAGTATTCGCCACTGTCTGAACCGCCCGGCTCGATAGAGTGGACTGCATGGGGGAGGAGCACCACCAGATCGCCCGCACAGAGCACATAAGATTTGCCCCAGACGGTGACCTGTATCTGTCCGCCGGCGCAGTAGATCAGCTCAAAATTCTCGTGCCAGTGCAGCGGAAAGGAAGGAATCCACTCTGGGATGCGCCCGTGGTAAACACTGTAGGGAAAAGGGATGATTCCGTGAATTTTCGTCTCATGCAAAGGAGTGTTGTTCATTTTGTACCTCATCGTAGGATTGTGTTAAAAAAGAAGGATAATATTGCAAGAATTATAGCACAAATCAGAGTACAATACAACTATGGATAGCGGATAAAAAGTGATGAACGACAGACAGGGAGGAATAAAGATGGAGTATGCAGCAATCAGACACTTTGCGGACAAGAGATACTGTTATGCGGTCGAGAAGGGGCGTTTCCTGATTCGGCTTGAGACGAAGAAGGGGGATGTGGTGCGGGTCGTTCTCCACATGCAGGATAAGTATCTGCCGCTGAAAATGATGGATACGAGGCAGCAGCAGGAGCTGGCGCTTGCCTGTTCGGATAATTATCTTGACTACTTCGAGTGTTTTGTCATGATTGATTTAGTCTGTCTGCGCTATTTTTTTGAGATCGAGGATACCGCAGGCCAGATTACGTATTATGGAAATCATGATTTTTATGACACAGCGATTACAGATATCGAGAAGATGTATGACTGCCCACAGAATCTTCGGGAGGAGGAGCTGTTTGAACTGCCTGCGTGGGCGAAAAATAAGGTGCTGTATCAGATTTTCCCATCGCGGTTTGCCACTGACAAGCAGGTGTCCGAGGAAGAGTGGTATCAGGCACCAATCGGACATAGGGCGGATCTGAAAGGATCGCTTCGGGGCATTATCAATCATTTAGCGTATCTCAAAAATCTCGGGGTGGACATTTTATACATGACGCCGATCTTCAGCTCGAACTCCAGCCACAAATATAATATTGATGATTATTATAAGATAGACCCGTCCTTTGGCGATAAGGAGGATTTGAAGGAGTTGGTCTGCAAAGCGCATCAGCTTGGCATGTATGTGATTCTGGATGGGGTGTTTAACCATACGGCGGTGGACTTTTTCGCCTTTCGTGATATTATGGAGAAGAAGGAGCAGTCGGCCTATCTGGACTGGTATTATATCAAGGATTTTCCGCTGGTGATGGAGTGGGGGAAAAAGCCCAATTATAAGACGTTTAGTTATGCGGGGCTGATGCCCAAACTGAATCTTCAGAATAAAGAGACGGCGGATTTTGTGATAGATGTCGCGTCCTACTGGATTCGGGAGTGCGATATTGACGGCTGGCGGCTCGATGTGGCGGACGAAATCAGCCACACCTTCTGGAAGCGCTTCCGCCGGGAGATAAAAGCAGTCAAAAAAGAGGTGTTCATCATCGGTGAAATCTGGCATTATGCGGGGGATTTTCTGGAAGGAGACGAGTGGGACAGTGTGATGAACTATCAGTTCTCCCGCTCTGTGATGGATTTGGTCGTGACGCAGAAGATGCCTGTCTCTGCCTTTGTGGGGAATCTGAATTTCATGAAGGGAAATCTGCATACAAATCTGGAAGGATATCTGTGGAATTTTATTGATACACATGATACAGAGCGGTTTCTAAACAGCGCGCAGAAGGATGTGAAAAAGCAGATGCTCGCAGCTTCCTTGCAGCTTCTGCTGCCCGGAATGCCAATGATTTATTATGGCGACGAGGTAGGGCTTGAGGGCGGGTCGGACCCGGATTGCAGGCGCGGTATGCTCTGGGATGAGGGCAGGCAGAATCTGTCTTTGCTGCAATACTATCAGACCTTGATAAGCATCCGTCATACATACCCGGCGCTGACAGAAGGAATGCTCATAGAACAGTACACAGAGGACGACAAGGGAATCTTTTACAGCAAAAGGCGTCTTGGAGACCAGCAGATTATCTTGATCTTCCACACAAAAACAGGGGAGGCAAAGCTGCCCGGGCTGGAAGGAAGACAAAATCTGGTGGACGGAAAGCCGTTTACAGGGACGCTTGGAGCATATGAGACAGTTGTGCTCATATAGAGAGGAGGAGGGAAATCTGATGAAATCATTTTCAAAACTCTATATACCAATTGCGCTGGAAACCCTGTGCTATATGCTGGCGGGCATGGTGGATACCATCATGCTCTCCACCGTGGGGGACAATGCGGTCGGCGCAGTCGGTACGGCAAATACCTACATCAATGTTTTTATTATAATGTTTCATGTGGTGTCGTCTGGAATGATTGCCGTGATGACACAGTATATCGGGGCAAAGCGCGTTGGTGTCGCCTATCAGGCAAGACAGCTTGGCGCTGTGTTTAATGCCGTGCTTGGCTTTGCTCTCTCTGTATTTCTGTTTGCTTTCTCGGGGACGATTCTTGAGATCGTGGGCGTGGCGCCGCTTCTGATGGATTATGCCAAGACATATCTAAAGATTGTGGGCGGGTGCTGCTTTCTCAATGCGCTCATTCCGATTTTTTCCAGTTATTTAAGAGCGTTTGGCTATACGAAGCAGCCGCTGATCGCAACGCTTGTGGCAAATGCAGTAAACTTTGGTTTGAATGCGGTTTTTCTGTTTGGACTACACGCAGGTGTGGCAGGCGTGGCATGGGCGACCGTTCTCTCCAGAATCCTGAATCTGGGGATTGTGATTGTGGCATCGAAGCTTCTGGTCAAGGCAAAAGAGGACCCGGAACGGTTGAAAAACACAGAGGTATTTGCCCAGATTATCAAGGTTGGACTGCCCTCTGCGCTGGAAACAGCCCTGTACAATGTCGCAATGACGCTGACCATCCGCTTTCTAAACCAGATGGATGCGTCTGGTTTCAATGTGACGGCAAGGACGTATGCGGCGCAGATTGCCAATTTTTCCTACTGTGCAGGCGCTGCGCTGGCACAGGCAAACGCCATCATGACAGGATGGCGCATTGGCGAGGGGGATTATGAAGCCTGCGACAAGGGAACCAAGAAGGCAGCATGTATTGGAATCTTAGTCGCAGCCGGGCTGGAGGCATTATTTGTGTTCAGCGCGGATGTGCTGATTCGTATTTTTACGCAGGATTTGGAAATGATCCGGCTGGTGAAGACGCTCCTTGCGATTGATATCCTGCTTGAGGTGGGGCGTGTGACCAATCTGGTGTTTGGGCAGGCGCTCAAGACCAGCGGCGATGCCGTGTATACGACGGTGATTGGCGTGCTGTTTATGTATCTGTGCATGGTGGGCGGCACATGGTTTTTTGGCATTCATCTGAACCTGCTTGCGGTAGGTGCCTACATCGGGCTTACAATCGACGAGTGCGTGCGCGCTGTGTTTATGTTTTTGCGCTGGCAGTCGGGGAAGTGGCGGACCAAAGGCTTTATACAGCGCCGGGCAGAGGCATAGTTTTAGAAAATATGATTGGAAAGCACCAGTTGACATGATATAATATGAAAAAGGAGGAAAAATCAATGCAGAAATGGACACGCGTAATGTATCAGCCCAATCTTCCACTCGGGGAGAATGGCGAGAAAGTGACAGCATGTAAAAGGCATATTGCGCTCTCGAAGGAGGCGGCGAAGGAGGGCATTGTGCTCTTGAAAAATGACGGGGAGCTGCTGCCGCTTGCAAAGGGCAGTAAGGTTGCCCTGTTTGGAAAAGCAGGTTTTGACTATGTGCGCGGGGGCGGCGGAAGCGGGGAAGTGACCGTTTCCTACGCAAGAAATTTATATGAGGGCTTACAGTGCCTGAAGGATAAGGTCAGCGTGCATGAGGAGCTTGCGGCGTATTATCGCGACAATGTGAAGGCGCAGTACCAGCAGGGGCGTGTGCCGGGTATGACGATCGAGCCGGAAGTGCCTATGGCGCTCTTAAAAAAGGCAGCAGCTTACACGGATACGGCGATTATCGCGATCTGCCGTTTTTCCGGCGAGGGCTGGGACCGGAAGAGTATCGTGGAGACCGAGAACAAAAATCTCTGCACCAGCGAGGATGCGATGGCAAGACAGTCCGCGGAAATCTTTGAGGACGGCGATTTTAATCTGACCCGCGCAGAGCGGGCGATGGTCGATGCCGTGACAGCCAATTTTCAGAAAGTGATTGTCGTCATGAATGTCGGCGGCATGGTGGATTCCTGCTGGTTCCATGATGATGCGAAGATTCAGTCCGTGCTGATGGCATGGCAGGGCGGCATCGAAGGCGGGCTGGCTGCCGCAGAGCTTTTGATGGGAGAGGGCAGCCCAAGCGGAAAGCTGGTTGATACCTTTGCGCGCGCACTGTCGGATTACCCGTCCACAGCGAATTTTCATGAGTCGGAGCGCTTTGTGGATTACACAGAGGATATCTATGTGGGATACCGCTATTTTGAGACGATTCCCGGCGCGGGCGAAAAAGTCAATTATCCGTTTGGCTTTGGCCTCTCCTACACGGACTTTTCGCTCGAGGCAGGTGACGCTTACGAAGAAAACGGCATGATCTTTGTGCCCGCCGTCGTGACGAATACTGGCAAACGCGCTGGAAAAGAAGTGGTGCAGGCGTATTTTAGTGCGCCGCAGGGCGTGCTTGGAAAGCCGGCAAAACAGCTTGCAGCGTTTCAGAAGACGAGGCTTTTACAGACAGGGGAGAGTCAGAAGGTCCTGCTGTCATGGAAAGTAAACGATATGGCATCCTATGATGACTTAGGCAAAATCAAGGCGTCCGCCTATATTTTGGAAAAGGGTGCATACCGCTTCTTTGTGGGCAGATCGGTGCGCGATGTCACAGAGTTGTCATACAGATACGAAGTACAACAGGATATGGTAATACAGCAATTATCCAGAAAGTGTGCGCCCACAAGCCTCAAAAAGCGGATGCTTGCTGATGGAAGCTACGAGGAGCTGCCGCTCACAGCGCCTGTCGAGACGGACGCGAACGCGCTCACGCCGCTCACAGTCGAGGAGACAGATGGATTTACGCCGGCGGCGCGGGCTGGGAAACGGTATCATCTGTGGGTAAACACTGCCGCCCAGCAGCATCATTTCTTAAAAGAAGTGGCAGAGGGAAACCTTACTCTGGATGAATTTGTGGCGCAGCTCTCCGATGAGGAGCTTGCACACCTTTTGGGCGGACAGCCAAACACAGGGGTTGCCAACACCTTTGGCTGGGGAAATCTGCCGGATTACGGCATCCCGAATATCATGACAGCGGACGGCCCTGCGGGGCTGCGCATTCTGCCAGAGTGCAGTGTGTACACGACAGCGTGGCCCTGCGCGACACAGCTTGCATGTTCGTGGAATGAGGAGCTGGTGGCACAGGTTGGGGAAGCGGGCGGCGCAGAAGTCAAGGAGAACAATATTGCCATGTGGCTTACCCCGGCGGTCAACATTCACCGCAGCCCGCTCTGCGGACGCAATTTCGAGTATTATTCGGAGGACCCGTTTCTCACAGGAAAGCTTGCTGCGGCGATGGTGCGCGGAATCCAGCGCAACCGCGTCGGCGCCACCGTCAAGCATTTTGCCCTCAACAATAAAGAGACAAACCGCAAAAACAGTGATTCGCGGGCGTCAGAGCGCGCTGTCAGAGAGATCTATCTAAAAGCCTTTGAGATCATTGTCAAGGAGGCAAAACCGTGGGCGATCATGTCTTCTTACAACATTGTAAACGGGTACCGGGCATCGGAGAACAGGGAGCTATTGGAGGATATTCTGCGCGGTGAGTGGGGATTTGACGGCGTGGTCACGACCGACTGGTGGACCAACGGCGAGCACTACAAGGAAGTCAAGGCAGGAAATGATCTCAAGATGGCGACAGGATTTCCAGAGCGCTTACAGGAAGCGCTGGACAAAGGCGTGCTCACGCGCGCGGATATGGAAATCTGTGTGCGGCGGCTTTTGGAGCTGATTCTGAAATTGGACTAGGTAGGCGCTTTTGATGGCGTGATCCGTGGAGGTAAAATTTGATGTAGGAGGAAAAAAGATGAATAATGCGATGAGTGAAGAATATGACCCCAGTGAGAAGGCAGTAAAGATTGTCGAAAAAATCAAGGAAATGACGGGGACTTCGGCTATTTTTATCGACAGAAAGCCAGATACGGTGCTACCGTCCCTGACAGACAGCAAGTTCGGCGGGCTGCCCTACTGGGATCTGCAAAAGGAATTTCCGACAGACAGCAAGGGCAGAAAGATGATGCTGCTTGCGCAGATCAATTTTTCAGACCTGAGTGCGTTTGATACCATCCTGCCCAAAGAGGGCATGTTACAGTTTTTTATCACGGTGGATGATGATGTGTTTGGAATGGACTTTGATGAGCCGACCTCACAGAAGAATTTCCGCGTGGTGTTCCATGATACGGTGAACCCGGATGTCACCGAGGCACAAGTGCAGGCATTGGAGCTTGTGCGGGCGGAGGAGACAGATGATTACACGCCGATATTCCGTCAGGCGGCACTCTCGTTCCGCGTAGGAACAGACTATATGGATACCAGTCTGGCAGAGTTTCCGGCGGTGTTTGTACAGGCAGTGAAAGCGGTGACAGGCGAGGAGATTGATGAGGAGAACTGGTATCAGTATTTTGAGGAAGGGACAGACGATGACGACTATATGGCGGAGGAATTGTCTGGACTAGGGCACAAGATGCTTGGCTATCCGGGATTTATACAGTTTGACCCCAGAGAGGACGACGAGGAGCTGCAATGCTATGACACACTCCTGCTTCAGATTGATTCTGATATGGGTGAGGATGGCGAGGACTATGTGCTGTGGGGAGACTGCGGCGTTGCCAATCTGTTTATCAATAAGGAAGCATTGATCAAACGGGATTTTAGTCAGATATTATACAATTGGGACTGTTCTTGACAGTTCCTGAGCCATGAAAATTAGGGCGCTGCCTGATTCTAGGTATGATAGTGGATCAGGCGGTGCTGTCCAAAGTCATATTTCCAGAGATAATTGGGTCTTTTATGACGGTACATCTCTCTAAAGCTGACGATAAAATCTCCCACAAGCAGCAGCATAAAACCAATTGCGAGGATTTGCAGTGTTGTCTTTGGCAGATGTTCAACTTTGTCCAGAATCGGTTCCATCAGATATTCCATGAAAAATTCAATAATCCCAGCAAACCCCATGCTGGTAGGAAGCGAGGTATATTTGGTCAGATGAAATGGCAGCTTCTCATAATTCCAGTATGTAAAATCACAAAAATACTCCACAGTTTTTCCGAGCAGGATTTCACCAATGCTGACCAGAATTATCATCAGGAGAAAATATGCCAGATAGATCGTAAATTTGTTCGAAGATTTTCGTTTCAACCATTGCTTTGGCGTGCCGGCAATCAGATAAATGCCCACGACAGCCAATCCATATCCCAGCAAAAAGGGAAAGTACATATTTCGGTTGTTGATATACTGCTGGGTGACAGCAAGCCAGATATTTTCAACGCAGTATCCAAGGAAGGATATGATCGCTATAGCCAGCATATATGCTGCGGCTGTGTATTTCATAAGGTGCACCTCTTTCAAGTATTTGTCATTAAAGCATAATTCTACCACAAATAAAATGAACTTCCCATTAAGAAAATCTTAAATATTGTTAAATTTATGGAGTAAGCATCTCGACAAACGCGTAATGTGCTGCGATAGCATGAACGCCGGCAGTCTCCTCACGCCGGAGCAGGCTGTCAACAATATTTGCATGACAGGATAAAAGCTTCTCCCAGTCCCCGGGTGACAGATGTGCCTGCTGTTCCTGAATCGTGCATTCATACAATTGGGATAAGGTATCATTTAACAGAATAAACATACGGTTTTCGGAAAATTGAACCAGCGTGTCATGAAACTGTTTATCCAGAGTTGCGCGGTTTTCTGTGCTGCTGTTTTTCAGGGCGTCAAGACAGGCGCAAAGCTCTTGAATCTGTGTGTCCTGCACTTGTTTTACAGCGAGCAGGTAGGCGCTGGTCTCAATGCTGCGCCGAAGCTGGTGTACTTCTTTGACACTGCATTCCTTCATAAATAAGAGCAGGGAAAACATGCTGCCAAGACGCTGGTCAATATGGTTTACGAGAAAAGTCCCCTGTCCGTGACGGCTCTCGACGATGCCCATATTTTCCAGACTGCGCAGCGCTTCGCGGATGGAATTTCTGCTCATTTTGAGCGTTGCCATAAGCTGCCGCTCGGAGGGCAGCTTTCCGCCAATCGTAATCTCTCCCTTTTTTACCAGCATTTTGATATGCTCGATCACCAGTATATACACTTTGGATTGATTCATTTGCGAAGTCCTCCTTTACATCAGATTCGCAAACACAGATGCGCCCACAACTGTCAAAAGTCCTGCGACAGCGATGGCAAGGCTGCTCATAGCCCCTTCAACCTCCCCGAGTTCCATAGCTTTTGCAGTGCCGATGGCGTGGGAGGCAGTGCCAAGCGCCAGACCCTTTGCAATGGGTTCTTCGATTCGAAAGAGTTTGCAGACAAATTCTGCGAGGACATTTCCGAGAATCCCTGTGACAATGATAACAGCGACGGTGATAGTCTGGATGCCGCCTAGTTCTTCTGAGATGCCCATACCGATCGCGGTGGTGATGGACTTGGGCAGCAGTGTCACATACTGTTCATGGCTGAGGGAAAACAGTTTTGAGAGGAGCAGGACACTGACAAGGCTTGCAAGAACGCCGGCAGTGATGCCGCCTGCCACTGCCTTGAGATTCTTCCGAAGCAGTTCAAGCTGCTGGTACAGAGGTATGGCAAGACAGACGGTTGCGGGCGTCAGCAGATAACTGATATATTTCGCGCCTTCATTATAGTGTTTGTACTCCACCTTTAACAGTAACAGCACTGCCATGACGCAGATCGTAGCAATCAGTAGTGGATTCAGAACAGCCAGCTTGAATTTTTTGCGAATCAGCAGCCCCGCCTCATAGGCTGCAAGACTGATCATTGCCCCGAAAAATACAGAGTCTGTGAGATATGCTTTCATTTTTTGCGATGCTCCTTTCTCCGAATCATGCGCTGTGTGACCTGTCCGGTTACCCCCATGACAATCACAGTAGTCAATATGGTGATGAGTACGACAGGGACAAAGATTGGTTTCAATGCGCTCCATGAATCCAGAAGTCCCACTGCGGCAGGAATAAACATGACAGGCATGATTTCTATGAGGAAGTCGGCGGCCTCTTTGACCTGTTCTAAACGAAGGATGCCAAGGCAGAGCGCCAGCAGCATGAGGATCAAGCCATAGACACTCGCCGGTATCGGAAGCGGTATGGCAAGATGCAGCAGCTCGCCGAGAAATGAGACAATGAGGATGATGGCAAATTGTTTTAGGTACTTCATAATGTTCACCTCCTAACTGGTAGTACCAGTTTATCATAATGCAAACAGATTGCGGTGTCAATATCAGTATTTCCAAAGTCTGCAAAATTTGATATACTGATAAATATGAATTATGCAAAAGTAAGGAGAACATATTATGGCGAAATATATTATGGCACTGGATGCCGGAACGACCAGCAACCGGTGTATCTTATTTAATGAAAAGGGTGAGATCCGCAGCATGGCGCAGCGGGAATTTACCCAGTATTTCCCCAAGCCCGGCTGGGTGGAGCACGATGCGGACGAAATCTGGGCAAGCCAGCTTGGCGTTGCAGTCGAGGCGATGAATATGATTGGCGCTGCCGCGCAAGATATTGCAGCGATTGGTATCACCAATCAGCGCGAGACCGCGATTGTGTGGGACAGACACACAGGAGTTCCCGTATACCATGCAATTGTATGGCAGTGCCGCCGCACAGCAGATGCGTGCGATGCGCTGAAAGAAAAAGGACTCACAGAGAAATTCAAGCAAAAGACGGGACTTATTATAGACGCCTATTTTTCTGCGACAAAGATTCAATGGATACTTGATCATGTACCCGGTGCGCGGCAGAAAGCCCAAAACGGTGATTTACTGTTTGGCACTGTTGAGACATGGCTGATCTGGAAGCTCACAAAAGGCGCGGTTCATGTAACGGATTATTCCAATGCTTCCCGCACGATGCTATTTAATATCAATACACTCAAGTGGGATGAGGAGATCTTGGACGAACTACAGATTCCAAAGTGTATGCTGCCTGAAGTAAAGCCTTCAAGCTGTGTCTACGGGGCGGCAGACTCGTCCTTTCTAGGCGGTGCAATCCCGATCGCAGGGGCAGCGGGAGACCAGCAGGCAGCTTTATTCGGACAGACCTGCTTTCGTGCCGGGGAAGCGAAGAATACTTATGGGACGGGGTGTTTTCTGCTCATGAATACTGGGGAAAAACCCGTTTTTTCAGAAAATGGACTGGTGACAACGATAGCGTGGGGGCTTGACGGGACGGTAAATTATGCGCTGGAGGGGTCGATCTTTGTGGCGGGTGCCGCAATCCAGTGGCTGCGGGACGAGCTGCGTATTATTGATTCCTCGGAAGATTCCGAATATATGGCAAGAAAAGTGGCAGACACCAATGGATGCTATGTTGTGCCTGCATTTACAGGTCTTGGCGCGCCGTACTGGGACCAGTACGCAAGGGGAACGATTGTCGGCATTACGCGCGGTGTCAACAAATGTCATATTATCCGCGCTACGCTTGATTCGATTGCTTATCAGGTCCATGATGTGCTCTCAGCGATGGAGGCGGACGCAAAGATTGCCATTTCGTCTCTCAAAGTGGACGGCGGTGCGAGTGCAAACGGTTTTTTGATGCAGACACAGGCAGATATTGTCAATGTTCCCGTGATTCGCCCAAGGTGTGTCGAGACTACCGCGATGGGGGCTGCATATCTGGCAGGGCTTGCGGTGGGATACTGGACCAGCAGGGAGGATGTCAGGAAAAACTGGGCGAGTGACTGCGTTTTTGAACCTTCTCTTGGCGCTAATGAACGGATGGAGCGCATTCAGGGCTGGAAGAGAGCGGTGAAGTATGCTTATGGATGGGCAAAAACAGAGTAGGGGCGAAATCTCCCCTACTCTGCTTAGGTAGCTTATTTATCTGGTTCATCAGCCAAGCATCATTCTTATCTGTCCGTCCGCGTTGTTGATCATCTTGCGCTGCATCATGATACTGTATGTATTGAGCACTTGCTGCTTTTTCAGATCCATTGCGCCCTGCGCGTAATTGGTGTCCTCAATACGGCTCTGTGCAGCAGTCAGATTGTATGCCGCATAAGAGTTGTATGCGATGTTGTGGTCCAGTCCGTTGTATGCCGCGCCGAGATAGCTGCGTTTTGAGCTGACTTTCTCTAGTGCTTTGTCGATTGCCGACACATCGAAATTGCCAGAGGTCACATCGTAGTCTGCGATCCCAAGTCCCTCAAGTGAAAACTGAGGCATATCAATATTCATGCCGCCGCCATCCGCGTTGGAAGCTACATGGGAGCTGCCCATTGTCCCGTCAAGCACATTCATCTCGTTGAACTTTGTCTGTGCAGTGATACCGCCGATGGATTCCTTGAGCTGGTCAATCTCAGCCTGAATCGCGCTTCTGTCGGAGTTTGAGTACAGACCATTGGAAGCCTGAATACTCAGCTCGCGGATACGCTGCAAGGAGTCTGTCACGGAGCCGATTGCGCCATCTGCAACATTGAGCATATTCTGTGAAGTCTTGGAATTGCTGATTCCGGCATTGGTGCCGCCGACACGGTTTTTCAGTTTATTGGCAATTGCGAGTCCTGCTGCATTATCGGACGCAGTGTTGATGCGTTTTCCGCTTGCAAGAGAACGGTAAGTCCGGTACATATCCCGGTTATGGTTCGACAAATAAGATATAGAAGATATTCCCATAATCCTTCTCCTCCTTTCCTGTCATTTATCCTATTATCGCACTTTTATCATAACACATTGCCATGTGGGGATGCAATGGTTTTAAAGCATATTTTTGGCTGTATTTTCCAAACATGCTCTATGCATTTACAGAAGTTTGGGGTATAATAAGGTCATAGAAAAAATGCTGAAAACATAGAATAGGAGGAATTAAGAATTATGGGATTTCTAACAGGTAAGACAGCGATTATTACAGGTGCAGGCAGGGCAGTGCTGAGCGATGGCAGATGCGGCTCGATCGGATACGGCATTGCGACAGCCTATGCGAAAGAGGGGGCGAATCTCGTTATTACCGGCCGCAATGTCAAGAAACTAGAGGATGCCAAGGAGGAACTTGAGCGGCTCTACGGCATTAAAGTGCTGATTGCTCAGGCGGATGTCAATGCCGGCGCGGACAACGAGGCGGTGGTGAACAACGTGGTCCAGCAGACGATTGACACCTTTGGCAGCATCGACGTGCTGATCAACAATGCGCAGGCATCCGCCTCCGGCGTGCCGCTTGCTGAGCATACTACAGACCAGTTCAATCTTGCGCTGTACTCAGGATTATATGCCGCCTTTTACTATATGAAAGCATGTTATCCGCATCTGGCAAAGTCAAAAGGCTCTGTGATTAACTTCGCCTCTGGCGCCGGATTGTTTGGCAATTTCGGACAGTGCGCTTATGCCGCTGCAAAGGAGGGTATCCGCGGGCTGACGCGCGTGGCTGCTACAGAGTGGGCAAAGGACGGCATCAATGTCAATATTGTCTGTCCGCTGGCGTGGACCGCACAGTTGGAGCAGTTTGAAAAGGCATATCCCGATGCTTTCAAGGAAAATGTCAAGATGCCGCCGGCAGGACACTACGGTGACGCGGAGCTTGAGATCGGCCGTGTCTGCGTGCAGCTTGCATCGCCGGACTTCAAGTATATGACCGGTGAAACCCTGACACTTGAGGGCGGTATGGGGCAGAGACCGTAAATGACAGCCAGAGCAGAGATTCCCGCTTTTGCGGTGCTGATGTCCCTGATCTGGCTCATTTTTATGTCAGACCCATGCAGATGAAATATGCTGCGAGAAAGAGACCGTAAAACGGTGGTGCGGACAGTCTGATAAAGATACAGGAGATACAGATGTGTGAACACGCGTTGGCCTCCTGAAATATTTTGCGGAGAAGGCGCCGAAATATCATGGTAAATGAAAACGGAGAGCACCACCACTAGGTCTCTGTGACGAACGGATATAAATAATTGCAGGGGGAATTTTTATGGGAATATATTTAAACCCGAAAAACCAAGGGTTTCTGGAGGTTGTCCATTCTGAAATATATGTAGATAAGACTGGACTGGCAGAATATACGAATAAATGCCTGAACACATTGGATAAATATATCTGTGTCAGCAGACCGCGCCGTTTTGGAAAATCGATCGCGTAAAAAATGCTTGCGGCATACTATAGCTGCGGCTGCGATTCAAGGGAGTTGTTTGCAGGGTTTAAAATAGAAAGCGACGAGACATGTGAGAAACACCTGAATCAGTATGATGTTATTTATCTGAATATGCAGCAGTTTTTGATTGAGGCGGAACAGGGGAAGGTGACTGAGTATTTGGAGCAGGAAGTGACAGAGGAACTTGCAGAGGAATATGGGGAAGTATTCAAAGGACGCAGCCTGAAACTGGCTCCCGCTCTGAGAAAAATATATGCGGCTACTGGCCGGCAGTTTGTTTTTCTGGTAGACGAGTGGGACTGCGTGATGCGAGAGCGGCAGGAGTCGGAAGAGCTGCAAAAACTATACCTTGATTTCCTGCGAAATTTATTAAAAGACCAGCCCTATGTCGCACTTGCGTACATGACAGGAATCCTGCCCGTAAAAAGATATGGTCTTCATTCCGCGCTCAACATGTTTACGGAATTTTCAATGACAGACCAGAAGGCTTTGGAAGAGTATACTGGATTTACGGAGGATGAGGTTAAAGAACTGTGCAGCCGTTTTGATATGGACTTTGAAGAGACAGGCAGCTGGTATGACGGATATATGTTTACGAAATTTCAGCATATCTATAATCCGAAATCCGTAGTGGAGGCAATGAAATGCCATAAGCTGTCAAGCTACTGGACAACCACGGAAGTTTATGATGCGCTGAAAATTTATATCGACATGGACTTTGACGGACTTCGTGCCGACATTGTGTATATGCTGGGCGGAGGGCGTGTCAGAATCAACACAGGCAGCTTTCGGAATGATATGAAGAACTTTGCGGTCAAGGACGATGTGCTGACGCTGCTGGTGCATCTTGGTTATCTTGGATATGATTCTGAAAAAGAAGAGGTATTTATCCCGAACAAGGAAATCATCCGCGAATTTGAAAATGCAATGCGCGTTGGCGGCTGGCAGGAAGTCATGCGTGTTTTAAAGGCATCTGAGAAACTGTTAAGCGAAGACATACGTGAACTCACAGACAGGGCGCTGTGGGAGACGGAAAACCTGATAAAGTGCATTCCCAATGAACTATGGGATAAACGCTATGACGGACTTCCCATGTGGAAATATGTCTATCATATGCTGTATTCGATGGATCGGTGGTATATCAACCCTTGCGATGTATTGTATAAAGATCCTGATTTTCATACGGAAACATTGGCCGATTTGAATGTAGTCCCAAAGGACGAGTGCATAACAAGAGCGCAGATAGAAAAATATTTTTACCAGATAAGAGATAAAATACAAAACTATGTTACATCGCTTGCGGATTCTATGCTTGTGGAGCTTCCCGAAAACTGCGAAATCAGTCGTTTCCGCTTAATTTTAGGTCAGTTTCGTCACTGGCACAGGCACATGGGCGTCGTCTATGGCTTTATCATAGAGGATACCGGCAAATGGCCGTATGTCCTCAATATGAACAATAAGTATCCCGATTCGTCAATGCCCATTTATTATGGAGTATAAAATCAGGTATGGAATAAGGAGGAGTGAGCAGGGTGAAGATAAAACATGCACTGGGATATCAGAATTATGAAAAAATGATGAACAATCATATATTCTATGTTGACAAGACAGATTTCATCACAGAATGGTGGGACAATGCGGATGAAGTCACGCTGGTTACACGTCCGCGCAGGTTCGGAAAAACGCTCAATATGAGTACGGTTGAGTGTTTTTTTTCGAATCAATATAAGGAAAAAAGTTATCTGTTCGAAGGAAAAAAAGTCTGGGAAAACGAGGAAATGCGCAGGCTTCACGGAGCATTTCCGGTGATTTTTATGAGTTTTGCAGGGGCAAAATCGGGGTATGACAAAGCGTCGGATGAAAAAACGCAGATTGACAGCATCAATGCGATGAAAACAGCGGTGAAGCAGATTATAACGGACACTTATGCAAAATATAAGGACATTGCAAAATCCGAATTATTTGATGATAAAGACAGAGCGTACTTTGCATCCATAAGGGATGACATGGATGACAAGACCGCGCAGACAGCAGTGCGGCGCCTCTGTTATTATCTCGAAAAATATTATAAGAAAAGGGTGATCGTCCTTCTTGATGAGTACGATACACCCATGCAGGAAGCGTGGCTTTACGGTTACTGGGACAAGGCGGTGGCATTTTTCAGAAGCTTTTTTGTGAATACCTTTAAGGACAATGAAAGCATGGAGCGCGGGCTGATTACAGGCATTACAAGAATCTCGAAGGAGTCGATTTTCTCTGAATTAAATCACTTGAAGGTGGTGACAACAACTGCTAATAAATATGCATTGTCTTTTGGCTTTACAGAACAGGAGGTATTTGATGCGCTCGACGATGCAGGATTTGGCAGTGAGAAGGAAACGGTAAAGAAATGGTATGACGGTTTTACCTTCGGGAAGTACACAGATATTTACAATCCATGGTCCATTGCCGCTTTTATGGAAAATGATGCGAAATATGAAGCATACTGGGCAAACACAAGCGCAAACAGCCTTGTAAATTCCCTGATTCAGCGCGGAAACAAGGCGGTGAAGCAGACAGTGGAAGATTTGCTTGCAGGAAAGAGTTTTCGGGCGCGGATTGACGAGCAGATCGTATTTAACCAGCTCGAGGGAAACGAGGATGCAGTTTGGAGTCTGTTGTTGGCAACAGGATATTTAAAAGTGATGGATACAGAATCCTTTGCAGGCGACAGGGAGAATGAGCCGTACTACACGCTGGCTCTCACCAACAGGGAAGTGCGGATGATGTTTAAGAACATGGTAAGAGGCTGGTTTTCCGGGGACCACGTTCAGACCGTGTATAATGATTTTATTCAGGCGATGCTGGACGATAACGTGCGGATGATGAATGCATTTATGAATCAGGTAGCGCTTCGTACCTTCAGCTCGTTTGACAGCGGGAACAAGCCTTCGGAGGAGGCGGAACCAGAGCGCTTTTACCATGGCTTTGTGCTTGGCATGGTTGTGAACATGGCGGACACTTACGAAGTGCGCTCGAACCGTGAGAGCGGTTTTGGCCGCTATGACGTGATGCTAGAGCCGCGGGATAAGGACGGAAAGGCGTTTATATTTGAGTTCAAGGTGCTGAATCCGTATGAGGATGAGAAAACGCTTGCCGACACGCTCGCCGCGGCACATCGTCAGATCGAAGAGAAAAAATATGAGACAGAGCTGATCGCGCGCGGCTTCGCGCCAGAGCGCATACGCAAATATGGTTTTGCGTTTCAGGGGAAGCAGTGCCTGATCGGGTAATGCGGCGGACGGTATAATGATTTGGCAAAATAATGTATTCGTCCCTGGCTCTGCAGTACACTAAAGTAAATACAAAATGGATGATGACAGTATGAGAATCGTACTCTGTGATGACGACAAGGCATTTGTACAGCAGCTTGACAAAGCACTGCAAGAATACTTTCAGGAGATTCATACCAAATGCCCGGAAATAGCCTGCTTTTACAGCGGGGAGGAACTGCTTGCAGATACGGGGGCAAAGGATATCGTGTTTCTGGATATTGAGATGAATGGAATTGACGGCATCTGCGCTGGAAGTGTGTTGAAAAAGGAAAATCCTGAAAGTATTATTTTTATTATTACATCCTATGCGGAATATCTTGACGAGGCGATGCGCTTCCATGTATTCCGCTATCTGTCAAAACCGCTGGACAAACAACGGCTGTTTCGGAATCTGAGGGATGCGGTCAGCATCTATATGGCATCCACTGTCAAAGTAGCCATAGAGACCAAGGAGGGTGTACACACCGTGCTGGCGTCCAAGATCATTGCTGTGCAGGCGCAGGGGAGAAAAGTGACCGTCCACACAGTCGGAGAGGACTATCAGTCTGTACAAAACATGCGGTATTGGACAGAGACGTTGTGTGAAAACTGCTTCTATCAGACGCATCGGAGTTTTATTGTGAATATGGAGTACGTGGATGACTTTGACCATACAGTCATCAGTCTGTGCCAAAACCGCTTGCGGGCATATCTGACCCGCAGAAAATACAGGGAGTTCAAAGCGGTATATCTATTATATCTGGAGAGTACGAGAAAATGATAAGAGAGATGATACATCTATACAATATTGCCTATTTGGTGCTCTATGCAGTAAATGGCATTTTTTTCTGGCGCTACTGTGATACCGTTTTTCGGAGCAGGAACAGACGTTATGAGATCGCAGTCACGCAGATACTTTATTTAGTGATGTCAGGCGTTACAGCGTCTGTACCTTTTGAACAGTATATTCTGTATTATGCAGTGATCAACTTTATTTGCATCTATCTGCTCTATGGCGTGAAATTGTATGTGGCAGTATTTCATGCTTTGCTGACGGCAGCATCGCTCTTATTAGGAGAATTTCTGGTATTTTTTTCTACCATGCAGTTTGTGCCGCAACAGATTCAGGCAGAGCCGTTGTATCAGTTTGTTGTCAATGACATGCTGGGACGGGTTTTATATCTGCTGTTTTTGTATGTTCTGATGCGTTTTTGGCAAAACAGGTCTGAAATTTCTATATTTATGCTGCTTGTCCCAGTTCTTTCAATCTCGTTAATTCCCATTTGGGTTTATGTGTTGGTTTGTGCAGCGCCCAAGCCCACCTTTGGGCTGATTGTCTCGCTGTGTATGCTTTTTCTCACCGTGTTGAATCTGATCGTGCTAGGTGTATGCAATTATATTCTGAAAAAAAAGACAGCATTTGCCTCCTTGCAGATGCAGGTTCAGAAGGAGCAGGATCTGACAGCGTACTATAAAATGCTTCTTGAACAAAATGAAAACCAGCGTATCCTTATCCATGATATAAAGAAGCACTTACAGTCAGTACAGATGCTGTATGAACAGGGAGATTCCGCTAAAATGCTGGACTATATCGGGCAGCTTGCACAGTCTCCTGCACTCGCGGACAGTGTGCGCGTCAGTGACAATACGCTTTTGGACGCGATAATAAACCGATATCGGAAAGACTGCATAGAAAATCACATTGTATTTCACACAGATATACGAAAAAAGACGGTTGATTTTCTGTCAGAGCAGGATTTGACAGCCCTGTTTGGCAACCTGCTTGACAATGCACTTGAGGCGGTGCTGCTGGCACAAAAAGCATCCGTACCAACGACGGACAGTAAGGAGCTGTTTATAGAACTGAATGTAGAACACAGGGACAACAGCGCTTTTACAATCGTGACCTTGGTTAATTCCTGCATGACAAAGCCTGTTTCTACAGCAAGTGGACGGCTGCGTTCTGGCAAAGGAGACAAGCAGCATGGACTTGGAATGTCGAGCGTCGAGCGGGTAGTCCATGCATATGATGGAAAAATGGAAATTTTTTATAATGAGGAAAAAAATACGTTTCACACCATTATCATGCTGAAAGACCAAAAATGATCAAAAAATGTCGTTTCGTGCAATAGCCGTTGTTAAATGATACGCAGGGGCTATAATGGAGTCAGCAGCGGATACGCAATACTGTTTTTAATGTGTATGAGGGTGAAAAATGATCAGGCAAATCAAGGCAGAGTGCTATAAATTAATCAAATCTGAATTCTATCACCGTTTATTTGTGATCTATATCTTTGTCTCAATTGCTGTTCTCAGTATGGAGAGAGGGACGAAAATGGGATTTTACCTGACAGGCTATGAGTGGTTTTGTGTCAGGCAGTTGATGGGGAGTCTGGGATGGATGGTGTTTTCGTTTTTTGTGGCGGAATATATAGCAGCAGAGTTTGAGAATCATGCATTTGAGTCTGCGTTGATGTGCGGCTATACGCGAAAGGAGATTTTTCGGGCAAAATTTATTGTGTGCATGTTGGCGTTTTTGGTACTGGCATTAGCTAATGCAATCACAGGAACTTTGGTCACAACCATACTGAATGGATTTGGTGCACGGTTGAATGGAATGACTATTAGATATATGGCAAAAAGGTTTGTATATTATGTTTTGTCATTTATCGTAACCGATGGCATTCTTTCTATTATATTTGCAGTTATGACCAAAAGTAAGAGCGCAACCATTGTATTAGAACTGGTTATTTATCAACTGATAGCATCCACGACAGGACGAATATGGTACATCTTAAAAGATATGAAGAATCCTGTATGGAAAGAAGCCGTACATGGTATCTTTGAGATTACGCCGCTGTACCAGATTGACAGCCTGCTAACTCCCGAACATTTCAGACCACATCAGTTTTGGCAGTATCTCCTGTCCTGTAGTGTTTGTCTGATTGGGACATACTTAATAATGATAAGTATTTTTAAGAAAAGTGACATGCAATAGAGTCTACGCCCCGGACATTTTATCTGTGTTGATGTATGGAGTAAAAAGAAATGTGGAGACTAATACAATCCGAGTGTTACAAATTAATAAAATCTGATTACTATCGCCGTTTTATAGTGATTTATCTGTTTGTTGCAATCGCTGCCCTCAGTCAAGACAGAGAAACGAAAATGGGCTTTTTATTAACCGGCTATGAGTGGTTCTGTGTCAGGCAGATGATGATTGGCTGGGCGGGAATACCACTTCCATTCTTTGTGGCGGAATACATGGCTGCGGAGTTTACAAATCATGGATTTGAGTCTGCCTTGATGTGCGGTTTTACACGAAAAGAGTTGTTTCGGGCAAAGATAATGGTGTGTTTGATGGGGCTGCTTGTACTGACATTGATCAATACCATCGCAGGAACGATAATCACAACAGTGCTGAATGGATTTGGTGCAACGCTGAATGGAATGACAATCGTTTTTATGGTGAAAAGGTTTACTTATTATATTTTGGCATTTATCATTACAAATGGCGTTATGTCTTTCATATTTGCAGTTATGACCAAAAGTAAAATTGCAGTCATTGTATTAGATTTGGTGGTTGTTGAACTGATGGGGTCTACGACAGGGCGGATATGGTACATACTAAAAGATATGAAGAACCCTGTATGGAAAGAAATCGTACATAGGGTGTTTGAGTTTACACCATTGTATCAGCTTGACAGCTTGCTAATTCCCGAACATTTCAGACCACATCAATTTTGGCAGTTTCTCCTGTCCTGTAGTGTCTGCCTGCTTGTGGTATATTTGCTTACTATCAATCTTTTTAAGAGAAGTGATATGCAGTAGGGTGGAGCGTAGTCTGTTTTAGATAAGGAGAAAGAAATGTGGAGACTAATACAATCGGAGTGTATTAAAATAGGAAAATCCGATTACTATCGCCGTTTGTTTGTCATTTATCTGCTGATTTCACTTGCTACACTCAGTCAGGAAAGAGGAACGAAAAGTGCTTTTTTCATGACCGGTTATGAGTGGTTTTGTGTCAGGCAGCTGATGGGCGGCTGGGCGTGGATGCCAATTCCTTTTTTTATAGCGGAATATATAGCAGGGGATTTCAGAAATCATGGATATACCAGCACATTGCTGTGCGGTTTTACGCGAAAAGAAATCCTGTGTGCAAAAGGAATCGTGTGCGCGGCGGGCGTGTTGGTGCTGGCATTGACAAACACTGTTGTAGGACTGGCAGTCACCATCCTTCTCAACGGTTTTGGGGCAGAATTGAATAAAAGGACGATAACACATATGACAGTCCGATTCATCTATTATCTGGTGGATCATATAGCAGATACTGGTGCGTTTGCATTTGTCGTTGCAGTCATCGTCAAAAGCAAGGCTGGAACAATGGTACTAAGTCTGGTGATTCTTGAATTGATGGGGTCCACGACAGGGCGGATATGGTACATACTAAAAGATATAAAGAACCCTATATGGAAAGAAATCGTACATAAGATGTTTGAGTTTACACCACTGTATCAGATTGACAGCCTGCTAGTTCCCGAGCATTTCAGACCGCATCAGTTTTGGCAGTATCTCCTGTCCTGTAGCGTGTGGTTGGTTGTGACGTATTTAATCACCTTGTATTTTTTTAAGAGAAGTGATTTGCAATAAGGTATCTTAGTATAAGAAGGAAAAAGATGTGGAGATTGGTAAAAACAGAACTTTATAGCTTAATAAAATCTGATACATACCGCCGTTTGTCCATCGCCTGTTTTGTGCTTGGAGCTGCCTGTCTTGGCAGGGACCGCGGCAGTGCGTTGGCTATGACAGGGTATGAGTGGTTTTGCAACAGGCAGTTGGCGGGCGGATGGGCGATGATTCCGCTTCCCGTTTTTGTGGCGGATTATGTGGCAGCAGAGCATACCAACCATGCCTTTGTCCTGGAACTGCTGTGTGGGTATACACGAAAAGAAATCATAGGTGCAAAAGGAATCGTGTGTATGGCAGGCATCGTCGGATTGGGGCTTATGAATACAATTGCAGGAGTGCTCGTGACCACTTTATTCAATGGATTTGGCGCTGCGTTTCACGAAACTACCGTCGCGCATATGGCAACAATATTGATATATTATATTCTGGGTGCCATAGTGAATGTAGGAGCGATTCCTTTTCTCGTTGCAGTGATGACAGAGAGCAAAATTGGAACGATCACGCTTGGATTATGTGCCGTGCAGTTTGTGGGCGTTGCGACAGCGCAGATTCCCTATATACTTGTCAGAATGAAGGAGTCATGCTGGAAAAATATAATAGATAATACAGTACAGCTACTGCCGATTTATCAGGTGGACAGTATCCTCAATCCACAAAAGTATAAACCCCATCCATACTGGCTGTTTTTCGTGTCTTGCAGTGTGTGTTTGATTATAGTAAATAGATTATCTGTATATTTTTTTGGAAAAAGTGACTTGAGATAGCATGTAAATCTGTGAATCGTAAATGAGGGAGCAAGAATGCGCAGACTGATAAAATCCGAATTTTTTCAACTATTAAAATCAAACTTTTACCGACGTATTTTCATCGCCAATATAGCGTTGGCATTACTGGCGTTTGCTTTTGACAGAACCTTGGGCAGCGATTATGAATTAAAAGGGTTGGATTGGTTTTGTGTCAGACGGCTTCGAATTAGCTGGCTGTTATATATTATCTGCATTTATACGTCAGAGTATATGGCAGGAGAATTTCATAATCATAGATATAATACAAAATTGATATGTGGTTTTACACGGCGTCAGATCTACGGCGCGAAATTAGCAGTGTATGTGTCAGGAATGCTTCCGCTGTTGGTCATCAATACTGCTATTGGGACACTGGTCAGGACAATCTGCTATGGGTTTGGCACAGATTTCAATGAAAACATAGTGATACGCATTGCGAAAGCAGAGCTATATTATGTGCTGTTCTGTTTTGTGGTCGGTGCCGTCTCTGTATTGTTTGCAATGATGACAAAAAGCCGCGCCGTGGCATTTGTGCTGGGAGTGTGTATCAACCAGCGGGGCGGGTCGCTTCTGGCTAATTTGCCTTATTATCTAAAGCATATGGGGGATTACGTATTGAAAAAAGGGATAGACTGTTTCGCTCAGCTCATGCCGATATATCAGATCGACAGCATTCTGGTGCCGCAGGAGTATAAGCCGCATCCGATAGGACTGTTTTTGCTGTCCTGTAATATATGGCTGGTTGTGATATACGTTCTGTCTATGAATTTATTTGAGAACAGTGATTTGAATTAAAAATGCTGTTAGTTAGGAGAAAAAGAATGCGCAGACTGATAAAATCCGAACTTTTTCAATTATGCAAATCCGAATCTTACAAGAGTCTTTTTATTATCTGCTGTGTGACTGCCCTTAGCCCTGTCAAGCAGCAGATGATGGGGAGAACAGATGTGACAGGATATGAGTGGTTCTGTGTGGATCAGCTGATGGGCGGCATGGTGCTGATACCCGTCTGCATTTTTACAGCAGATTATGTGGCGGCAGGGTTTTCAGATCATGCTTTTGCAATGAGTGTGTGCTCTGGCTTTAGGCGGGGAGAGGTGTTTGGTGCAAAGTTGATCGTTTATCTTGTGGGGGCGATGTCTCTCTTTCTTGGAAACACGGTAACAGGAACTGTGAGTAGGAGCATTCAATATGGATTTGGTACAGTGCTGGACAGTATAGCACTCATTCAGATGGCGAAAGCGTTTGGATACTATATTTTGACCTATCCTCTGATAATTGGCATGTCCTTTTTCTTCTGGGCGGTTGCTGCTAAGAGCCGCATTGGCAGCATAGGATTTGGCATCATAAGCGTTCAATTGCTGGGCGCAGTGACATCCAAGATTGGATTTCGGTTTCCACTTCTTTTTCAGTGGAATCCACTCTATCAGATACACAGCCTCATCAAACCGCAGACATTTCACCAGATTCCTTTTCACCAGTTTGTGATAGCCTCTGCCACATGGTTTTTGGTGTTATTGCTGTTGTCGGGAAGATTGTTTTATCACAGTGATTTTTGAAATATAAGATAAATAGGAGTGTGAAAAAATGGAAGAGATCATTTTTAAAACAGAACAGGTAGTAAAACGTTACAAGGGATTTCGGGCGATGCTCAAAAAAGGGAAAAATGCCGCCAATGCATTAGATGGCTTGGATATGGAAATCCGCAGGGGAGAAATTTATGGATTTGTGGGCAAAAACGGAGCTGGAAAGACCACGCTGCTTCGGGTGATTGCCGGCGCAGTACTGCTTACAGGCGGGACAATGGAACTGTTCGGAGAGCGGGACCCGGAGAAAATGCATTTGCAGCGAAGGCGCATCAATGGGCTGATCGAAGGTCCGGCACTAAACCAGTCGATGACAGCACAGGACAATCTCAAAGTATGCTGTATGCAGCGGGGGCTTGACAGCAGGCAATGCATTGATGAAGTGTTAGAGCAGGTGGGGCTTACGCAGTTTGAGCTTGAGAAACGGAAAGTCCGGGAATTTTCGCTGGGCATGAAGCAGCGCCTTGGCATCGCGATGGCACTGCTTGGCAAACCGGAATTTTTGTTTCTGGATGAGCCGCTCAATGGACTGGACCCGGAGGGAATCCGTGATTTTCGAGAATTGATGTTACGGTTAAATCAGGAGCAGGGAACCACCATACTAATATCCAGTCATCAGTTGAGGGAGCTGACACAGATTGCGACCTGTTACGGCTTTATTGACAAGGGAAAAATGATCGAGCAGATCACCGCACAGGAGCTTGAGGAAAAGACCAGTGACGGCGATCTCGAAGGGTATTTCTTATCATTAATCTATAAAAATAAATTGATAAAATCATAGTCTGAAAAAACGAGGAGTATCAGAATGAAACGTTTGTTAAAGGCGGAATTTTTCAAGCTCTCAAAGGAGTGGACTTTGTGGCTTTTGATGCTGTTTTCCATTGTGGACGGCTATCTGGACGGCATCGTGCCAGTCCGTTATGATGTCGTGATCACAGGGTATGAGATGTATGTCATGCGGCTGCTTGCAGGACTGCGCTATGAAGTGCTGATTGGCGTTTTTGCAGTATCTTTTGTATACAGTGAGTATAAAAATCACACGCTGATACATAGTATTTATAGCGGTTTCCGGCGCAGTCAGATTTTTCTGGCAAAGGCGGCAGCATTCTTTGCAGGAGTCCTGCCGATCGTTCTGCTGCATATCTGTGTAGCGACAGCGATGGCAGTATCACAAAACGGATGGGGAATGCCGCAAAATGGTGCTTTTTTGATGGAAATGAGCCTGCGTATGCTCTGGTATCTGGCGGGGTGCTTCTGTGCAGGCAGCAGTGTGCTGTTGGCAATCCCGCTTACAAAGAACTACATCGGAGCATTTGGGCTGGGCCTCTGTATAGCGTATCTGATACAGATACTTGCAGAGAGCGTACACGGAGCCCTCTTGTATGGCAGTATTGCCGTCCTTCTGGCGGCGGCAGTGCGGTTGTTTGAGAAGTGCGACCTGAATTGAATAAAATTACAAAGACCGCTGTAAAGCCGAAAATAGGGTTTACAGCGGTCTTTTAGGTGGGTATAATAAAACCACCTCTTGTATTTTATCAACAGGAATGTCATAATAAACCAAACTGACAAAATGAAAATAAGGAGTCCATCATGTCATACACCGCATTATACAGAAAATTCCGTCCCGATCTCTTTGAGGATGTCAAGGGACAGGACCATATTGTCACGACACTTCGAAACCAGATCAAGGCGGACCGCATTGGACATGCCTATCTGTTTACAGGCACGCGCGGTACAGGCAAGACGACGATCGCCAAGCTCTTTGCGAAGTCTGTCAACTGCGAAAACCCTGTGGACGGCAGTCCATGCGGGCAGTGCAGAAGCTGCCAGACCATCGCATCCGGCGCAAGCGTCAACGTGATCGAGATAGACGCCGCGTCCAATAACGGCGTGGACAATATCCGGGAAATCATCGACGAAGTGTCCTATTCCCCGGTGGAGGGGAAATACAAGGTTTATATCATTGACGAGGTGCATATGCTTTCCATAGGAGCCTTTAATGCCCTGCTAAAGACCTTGGAAGAGCCGCCCTCCTATGTGATTTTTATACTGGCGACCACCGAAGTCCACAAAATTCCAATCACCATCCTCTCACGCTGCCAGCGCTATGACTTCAAGCGCATCACGATAGAGACGATTGCGGACCGCCTGCGTGATCTGATGGCCAAGGAGCAGGTGCAGGTGGAGGAGCGCGCACTCAAATATATCGCAAAGACTGCCGACGGCTCCATGCGTGACGCACTGAGCCTGTTAGACCAGTGCATTGCGTTTCATTTCGGGGAAGAGCTGACCTACGACAAAGTCCTCGATGTGCTGGGCGCAGTGGATACCCAAGTGTTTGCGCGTCTGCTCGAGCTGATACAGGCAAAGGATATCGTCGGCTGTATCGCGCTTCTGGAGGAAGTCGTCATGCAGGGGCGCGAGCTGTCACAGTTTGTCGCAGACATTACGTGGTATCTTAGAAATCTCCTGCTAGTCAAGACTTCCGATCATGATATCGAGGATGTCATAGATGTGTCGAGTGACAACCTTGCGCGTCTGAAAACAGAGGCAGAGACCATGGAGGCAGAGGAAATCATGCGCCAGATTCGGATTTTTTCTGAACTTTCCGGCCAGATCAAATATGCCACGCAGAAACGCATCTTAATCGAAATGACGCTGATCAAACTGTGCAGGCCCGCGATGGAAACGACGAATGACGCCGTCGTGGCGCGCGTAAAAGATTTGGAAGAAAAACTTGAAAAAGGTGTTGTGCAGGCGGCCCCAGCTGCGGTACAATCAATACAGGATGCCGCACCAGAAACGCCAAAACCAGAGATGCCAAAGGCGATACCGGAGGACATTAAGCAGATCGTGAGCGGCTGGCACAGCATCGTAGCAGGGACAGGACAGCCGCTGAAAACGCATCTGAAAAACGCCCGTTTGAGTCTGGGCGGCGACAACCGGCTTGTCATCGTGGTGGAGAACCAGCAGACATATGGGTATCTGAGCAATGAGGAAAATCACAGACATGTCGAGGATATGATATCGAATTTTATCCAGAAGCAGGTGTCTGTGCAGGTGCAGGAGCTGCCAGACGGCAGACAGTTTGAGGAGCGCTATATTGATCTTGCAAAAGTGATCAATATGGACATAGAGATCGAAGACGATTGATTAAAAATGGAAGGAGCATGGAAAATGGCAAAAAGAGGAGGATTTCCGGGAGGCATGGGCATGCCCGGAAACATGAATAATCTGATGAAGCAGGCACAGCGCATGCAGCGGCAGATGGAAGAAGGGCAAAAGGAACTTGAGACCAAAGAATTTTCTGCGAAAGCAGGCGGCGGGGCGGTGGAAGTCGTCGTGACGGGCAAAAAAGAGCTTGTGAAAGTGACACTCTCAGAGGAGGCAGTAGACCCGGAGGATATCGAGACCTTACAAGATATGATTATGGCGGCAGCAAATGAGGCACTGCGTCAGGCAGAGGAGGCGAACAATGAGCTGATGGGCAAAATGACAGGCGGCTTAGGCGGACTTGGCGGAGGTTTACCCTTCTGATGGAACTTTACAGTGGATATATTAATAAATTGATTGAACAGTTTGCAAAACTGCCCGGTGTGGGGAACAAGTCCGCGCAAAGACTTGCTCTCCATGTGATCAATATGCCGCCAGAGCATGTGGAACGCTTTGCACAGATCATGGTGGATGCGAGGAAGAACATTCACTATTGCAACATCTGTTATACGCTTGCGGACAAGGAAATCTGCCCGATCTGTGCCAATCCCAAACGTGACCGGGGGACAATCATGGTCGTGGAGAATATCCGTGATCTCGCGGCGTATGAAAAGACAGGGAAATATCTGGGCGTCTATCATGTGCTGCACGGAGCGATTTCTCCCATGCTTGGCATAGGGCCCAATGACATCAGGCTCAAAGAACTTGTGAAACGGCTTGAAGGCGAGGTGGAGGAGGTTATCATCGCGACAAACTCAAGCCTTGAGGGAGAGACCACCGCAATGTACATCTCAAAACTCATCAAGCCGACTGGCGTCAAGGTGACGCGCATTGCAAGCGGTGTGCCTGTGGGCGGCGACTTGGAGTGCATCGACGAGATGACGCTGCTGCGTGCGCTCGAGGGCAGGACGGAACTTTGACAGATAATTAAAATTTCATGGGAAAAAAACTATAAAAAGTAGTGTAGATATCGGTTGTCCAGATGGATTATAATGAAACAAAATATGAATGAAAGAGAATCTACATAAAGAAAGAGGGAAAATAAATGGCAATCACAGCAAAAAATTTTGGAACAACACCAGACGGAACACAAGTGCAGCTCTACACCATCACAAACGGGAAAGGCTTCACCGCGGAAGTGACAGATTTCGGGGCAATCCTTGTCAACCTTTTTGTACCGGACAAGACAGGAAAAACCGCTGATGTCGTGCTCGGCTACGACAGTGTCGAAGGATATCTGGCAAACGGCTGCTTCTTTGGTTCAACCATAGGACCAAGCGCGAACCGCATAGACAATGCGCGTTTTACGATAGACGGAGAAACCTATCAGCTTGCGGTAAACGATGGCACCAACAACCTTCACAGCGATGATAATCAAGGATATCACAAGCGAATTTGGAGCGCAGCGCCTAAGGATAACAGCGTCGTGTTTACACTCACGGACGCGGACGGCGCCATGGGATTTCCCGGCAACAAGAATGTTCAGGTAACCTATACTGTTACAGAGGATAATGAGCTTCAGATTGCGTATGAGGTGACAAGCGACAAAAAGACGCTGGTTAATATGACCAATCATTCCTATTTTAACCTTGCAGGGCATGATTCGGGCAGCATCGAGGCGCATAAGCTCTATATCAATGCCTCACATTACACCCCTGTTTTTGAGCGCCTGATTCCTACAGGAGAGTTAGCCGATGTGACAGGCACCCCTTTTGATTTCAGGACGATGAAGCCCATTGGTCAGAACATTGACGAGGACAATGTCCAGTTAGGCTATGGACAAGGATACGACCACAACTATGCGCTTGATGGCTTTGACGGCTCCATCCAGAAGGCTGCCTCCGTCGAAGAACCGGTTACAGGCAGAAAAATGGACGTATACACAGATCAGCCCGGGATACAGTTCTATGCTGGAAACTGTATCACACCGCAGACAGGCAAAGGGGGCGCTGCCTACGGAAAACGCAGCGGACTCTGCCTTGAGACACAGTGTTTCCCGGACGCAGTCAACCAGCCGCAGTTCCAGGATGTCATCTATGGACCCGGCAGACCTTACAAGACGACAACGATCTACAAGTTCTACAATTAAAAGTGTAAATTAGCAGTATAGGAAAAAGGTTCTGGATTTGTCAGAACCTTTTTTATATTACAATAATATTTTTTTTGACAACAGACTTATTTCGACAGATTCCTTGAGTCCAAAGTGTTAAGATAGCAGTACGGAAGGAACAAAGATCTTAATTACGAAAGGATGTATAGGTGATACAAAAATGGACAAACAAACAAATATACTCTCAAACACCCAAAATTTGATACCAGTCAACACGCGTACCATAGGAGCGCCAGAGGGAATCTATATTCTCTATCTCGAGGACTATGTACACACCTTTATCAAAAAAATTCTGTCAGTGGAGGACGAAAAGCCGCATCCAGACATTGCGCTGTATGGCAGGTCGGTAGAAGAAAGCGGCAGATTTCGGATAGTCGTCTCCGGGGCAGCAGCCTTAGAGGGCGGTGGGGACAGAATCCAGCAGCTCAACAATACATATTTTCCGTCATGTGCTTATATAGGAAACGCAAAGGCAGATTACAACAAAGATATGCAGCTTCGAATGGAGCTGACACTGCGCAGCACGAAAGTCATACTCGATGATTTTTATATTTATTACGACCAAAATGAAGAGATGCAGAACTATCTGGTAGAATGGAATACGACGAGGGATTATGACAAGAATAAAGTGGTGCTCTCCCCGACAGAGCAGGAACCGCTCAGCAGGGGGCCGGTGAAGGATGCGGCGCATCTTAGCAGAATCACACAGGCATATAACCGCGAGGAAGCAAAGATCGGCTTCATGTGGAATATTATGAATGTTCTCTGTCTGGGATTTGTAGTGTGTATCATGGCATACGGCATCATTTCCATGAACAATTACAATAAAATGCAGAGTATGCAGAAAAATATTGACTATTGTCTGGCATTTGTCGCAGAGAACACATCGCTGAAAATGACAGATCAGAAGGCAGTACCTGCCATGCAGCAAGGGACAGCACAGACCAGTTCGCAATCAGAGAATCAGCCACAGGATGTGCCTTCGACAGGAACGGAATCAGATCAGCTACAGGACACGCAGCCAGCAGGAACAGAACAGCCACAGGAGGCGCCCCAGCCAGAGACTCCGTCACAGGATGTGAAGCCACAAGGAGCAGCGCAGCCAGAGAATCAGCCACAGGATATGCAGTCAGAGAGGACAGCGCAGCCAGAGAATCAGCCACAGGATATGGCGTCAGCAGTACAGTCTGATGCCACACAGGAAATTCAGACAACGCAGTCCGATGCAGCACAGATTTTGGCACAACCCGAGGCAGAACCTGCACAGACGCTTACAACACCTCAGTATTACGTTGTCCGCAAAGGAGATACCCTGCGGACCATCTGCTATGAGATCTATGGAGACTATTCCCGCGTAGAGGAAATATGTCAGTGGAATCAAATCGAAAATCCAGATAATATTCTTTATGGACAAAAGCTTTTACTTCCCTGAAAATAATGTTATACTGTACCTATTCAGCCATGTAGTTGAACATGGCTGAACTAGTTTAGATTTTAAGAAACCGTTGGCAGCTGCGGTTTCTAAATGAGGTATATTGATGGCAGAAATAAGGGATTTTAACAGAAACCAATATCTTCTCAAGGGCGGAAAAAATAAAAAAGGCAAAGATCATAAAGAGAAGAATATTGAGAAAAATAATAACAGAGACCAGAAAACGATGGACAGCATGCTCGCCAGACACAGGCAGCTCAAACTCTACACTGTTCTGGCGTTTGCCGCAGTGGCGGCAGTCATCGCAATTGGCGCATATATTCAATGGAAAAGCAAAGTGTATGTCGGCTATGGTGTCGTTCAGGAGAATGAGTGGATCAGGGCATCCGAATCCAAAACAATCAATCTCAAAGGGACGCTCTTTACTTACAGTAATGACGGTATGAGCTGTACGGATTTAAAGGGAAAGACCATATGGAACCAGACTTACGAAATGCAGAACCCAGTAGTAAGAACATGCAGCAAGACCGTGGCAGTGGGAGATTATAACGGCAGAAAGATCTACGTATCCAATACACAGGGAATGCTTGGGACAATAGAGACAACACTGCCGATCAGGGATTTTTGCGTGTCCGCCAATGGTGTTGTGGCAGCAGTTTTGGATGATTCCTCAGTGACAGCAATCTATCTGTACAGCGCTTCGGGGAAGTCCTTTGCAGACTTTAAGACCAGAATGAGCAATTCGGGGTATCCGATTGCAGTCGATATTTCAAATGATGGCAGTCTGGTTGCTGTTTCTTATATAAAAGCAGAAAAAGGGAAAATCGTTTCCAATATCGGTTTTTATAATTTTTCATCCGTAGGACAGAATTACACGGACAACTTTGTGAGTGGTTATGGCTATCCAGAGGCAGTGATACCGATGGTGCATTTTATGGGAAATGACACTGTATTTGCGGTGGCAGACAACAGAATTATGTTTTTCAAAGGAAAACAGACACCGGAAAGCCTGTCTGAGAATATGCTGTCAGAACAGATACAGAGTGTGTTTTACAATGAGAGTCATGTGGGACTGGTGTTTTATAATACGGCAGCAGATACAAAATACCGTATTGAAATCTATGACACCAGTGCCAAAAAAGTCAGCGAGCTCGCATTTGACATGGAATATAAAGAGATCTTGTTTGATTCGTCTGGAATTGTGATTTACAATGACAGTGAGTGCATGATTTACGACTGGGATGACAGACTTAAATATCAGGGAGCATTTAGTGACAAGATTGTCTGCTTTGTTCCGGGCGGCAGTATTTCAAGACATACGCTTGTCACAGACGATTCCATACAGTCGATAGAACTTCAATAATAATACGGTTTCTTATGCGGTTGTGCGCATCATAACACAGAATCATCACAGCGGAGGTAGAGCGGAATTGGAAATCAATATACTTTTTATAATCGTAGTTGCTATTTTAGTGATCGGAGTCATTTGGGGATGGAAAAGAGGATTTTTAGAGAGCGTAATACGCATTATTTCCTGCATATTGGGAATATTAGTGCTAGTCGTGCTGGCAAAAGGGATCGGAAGCTTTATGCAGAAGAGTTATGTGCAAGTCCTTATGGCGTTTGTGCTGCTGGCTGCAATCCGCTTGATTCACAAAATCATGAGATTTTTGACAGACTCTTTTAAGCTGGTGCGCGCAATTCCGATAGGGAAATTTGCGGACAAGTGTGCAGGAGCGGCGTTAGGCTTGGCAGAGGCAGTATTGATTTTATGGCTGGGCTTTCTTCTATTAGGAGTATTTGATACAATCGGTCTGAATGCGTGGGTGTTAGAGCAAGTAGAACAAAGTCGCTTTCTCACAATAATTTATTATTCAAATTACTTGATAGAGCTGCTCAAAAAAGTCTTATTATGAGGCTGAAACACAGTGTATTGATAGACAGAAAAATTTTTTGGAAAAATTTGAAAAAAGATGTTGACAACTCTTTATTTGCGTGATAAGATAAAACACGTCGCTGAGGAATACAGATCAAACAAACAGCGAAAAACCTTCTTGAAAAGTTGGGAAAATGATTCAAGAAAAAATAAAAAAAGTGCTTGACAGACGCGAAAAGCTATGATAAACTAAACAAGCTG
>ERZ779622.111-NODE-111-length-56769-cov-5.850760_pt1 | contig 56769 bp, 55 predicted proteins | sample MGYA00514188_ERZ779622 | MGnify/ENA primary metagenome ERZ779622 (study PRJEB29562, sample SAMEA4376702) | mouse gut metagenome | isolation source: Cecum | study: EMG produced TPA metagenomics assembly of the A DSS colitis mouse model was used to assess the... | reverse complement strand
TTTATAAAATTCGGCATATAATAGAAAAAAGGCTGGGGAAGGGTAAACATGCTTTTTTCGGAATTGAAGTGTAAAGAAGTGATTAATCTGCGGGACTGTAAGCAGCTTGGAAGAGTGGCGGATTTAGAATTTGACGAAAGAAACGGGTGCATACATAAGCTGTTGGTGCCACGGGGAAACAAATGGGAGAATTTCTTTAAATGTCAGGAGGATTATGTCATCTGTTATCGGGATATCAAGCAGATTGGACCGGATATTATTCTGGTGGATATTTGTACGGATTAAGGACTGGATGCGGACAAAAACAGCAGATCTTTTCAGGCATTTGGGAACCGATGAAAAAAGTTGACATGATTTCGTGTGTGTCTTATAATGAATGAAAGGGCGGCGGGACCGCACACAGGAAGAAGACCGTTTGCACGGTGAAGTGGAGGCAATATGAAATGTCCGTTTTGTGGTCATGAAAATACCAGAGTCATTGATTCCAGACCGGCGGAGGATAATAATTCCATCCGCAGGCGCCGTGTTTGCGATGAATGTGACAAACGTTTTACAACCTACGAAAAGATTGAGACGATTCCGCTGATTGTCATTAAAAAGGACAGCAATCGGGAGACGTATGACCGAGGTAAGTTAGAGGGGGGCGTGCTGCGTGCCTGCCACAAGAGACCGGTCAGTGCTTCTCAGATTACCCAGCTTGTGGACAATGTGGAGACTGAAATTTTCAATATGGAAGAGCGTGAAATTCCCAGTCAGGTGATTGGCGAGCTGGTGATGAATAAGCTGAAGGATTTAGATGCGGTGGCATATGTGCGTTTTGCTTCCGTGTATCGTGAGTTTAAGGATATTCATACCTTTATGGAAGAATTAAAAAATGTCTGGCAGGAAAAATAGGACAGCAGAGAATCCCGCAGGGCGGGATTCTTTTTGTGCAGACATTCGTGTCTGGTGGTTTTTGTAATGAGATTTGTCTGAAGACGGGAAAGGAACAAACGGATATGCTTCAGAAGTTTTATCCGCATCACGAGGCGGATTCCGCATATGAAATAGATTATGAAGGGCTGTATCGGGCGGGCTTTCGCGGCGTTGTTTTTGATATTGACAACACGCTGGTGCCACACGGCGCGCCGGCGGACAAGCGGGCTGCGGCGCTGGTTACAAGGCTTCAGGACTGCGGCTTTCATGTAATGTTTTTGTCTAACAATAAGGAGCCCAGAGTAAAGCAGTTTAGCGATGCGGCTGGAGGAGAATATATATATAAGGCTGGAAAGCCGAAGCGGGCGGGCTATTTTAAGGCGATGGAAAGACTGGGTACAGGTCCGGCAGACACCATGTTTGTGGGCGACCAGCTTTTTACCGATATTTGGGGAGCAAAAAAAGCGGGCATGGAAACCTGGCTGGTAAAGCCGATTCATCCCAAGGAAGAGATACAGATTGTGCTGAAGCGGAAGCTGGAAAGAATTGTCCTGTATTTTTATCATAGGAAAAAGACGGCAAAAAACAGACCTGTTGACAGGTGAATGTGAAATTTGCAGCGGACAAATGAAAGGCTGTAATTACTCACTGAGATTCGGGTGTCAAAAGCCCTAATCCTATTGACAGTATAAATGACGGGAGAGGGAACAAATATGCAGATAGACGGACGGACAAAAATATGCGGGCTGATAGGGTATCCGGTGGAGCACACGCTTTCTCCCCTCATTCACAATACGCTTTCAGAGCTGCTTGGCATCAATCTTGCTTATGCGCCGTTTCCTGTGCGGGAAGAAGGGTTGGGAGAGGCTGTAAGGGGGGCCTATGCCTTGGGAATGGCGGGACTGAATGTAACGGTTCCTCATAAGGAAAAGGTTCTGTCTTATCTGGTGGAGACAGACAGGCTTGCAGAAAAAATCGGGGCGGTCAACACGTTGGTAAGGAGTGATGGAGGTTATAAGGGCTATAACACCGATATGCCGGGATTGTGCCGTGCGATGGCAAGTGACGGCATTCATTTGGAGGGGGAGCAGGTATTGATTCTGGGTGCCGGCGGCGTTGCAAGGGCTGTGGCAGTTATGCTGGCTGATAAGGCGGAGAATATCTGGCTTTTGAACCGGACTGTCGGCAGGGCTTCTATGATTGCGGAAGAAGTGAATGCCTATGCAGGCAGACAGGTGGCAAGGGCGCTTTCCCTGACAGAGTATGGGATGCTGCCCGCGGAAAGATTTCTGGCGGTGCAGGCAACTAATGTAGGTATGTATCCTGCTATAGATAATGCCATCATAGAAGAAAAGGATTTTTATGAAAAGGTTCACACGGGCTATGATTTGATTTACAATCCTGCCAGAACAAAGTTTATGCGGTTTGTGGAGGAGGCTGGCGGAGCGGCTTTTAACGGCTTGAAGATGCTTTTATATCAAGGAATTATTGCCTATGAGCTTTGGAACCGGATAACGGTACCGGATACGAAGGCAGAGGAAGTTTACAAGAGATTAAAGGAAAACATATGAATAATATCATTTTAATCGGTTTTATGGGGTGTGGAAAGTCAACGGTAGGATTTCGGCTTTCATACAGATTGCGCAGGGTTTTAGAGGATACGGACAAGCTGATAGAGAGAAAAGAAGGAAGAAGCATCAGCGATATTTTTGCGCTGAAAGGAGAAGACGCTTTTCGCCGGATGGAGACAGCCTGCTTGAGAGAGCTGCTTTTGTCTCAGGAAGAGAAAATCATTGCCACGGGCGGCGGACTTCCCATGCGGCAGGAGAATCACGCTCTTTTAAAACAGTTGGGTACCGTGATATATTTGCGCATATCTGCAAAGAATGTCTGGGAGAGGCTGAAAGGGGATACTTCCAGGCCGCTTTTACAATGTGCCGAGCCGCTTGCAAAAATAGAGACGCTTTTGGACAAGAGGGCTCCGGTGTATGAAGCAGCCGCGGATATGATTGTGGATGTGGACGGAAAGGACATGGAGCAGGTGCTCTCGGAGCTTTTGGACAGGATTGCAGAGAGGGAAGGCGAAAAGGGCGGTTTTTTCAAAGAGAGCGGGAGGTATGAGAATGAAAATTTTGGTAATTAACGGTCCTAATATTAATTTTTTGGGCATCAGGGAAAAAAAAGTATATGGAACGCAGGATTATGATTATCTGCTTGGCATGATAGCGGGAAAGGGGGAGGAGACGGGAAGCATAATCGAGGTGTTCCAGAGCAATCATGAAGGCGCTATTATCGACAGGCTTCAGGATTCGTATTTTGACGGCACGGAAGGCATTGTCATCAATCCGGGCGCTTATACCCATTACAGTTATGCCATCAGGGATGCGCTGGCAAGTATTACGGTGCCTAAAATAGAAATACATATATCAGATATTACGGCGCGGGAGGAGTTCCGCAAAGTGTCCGTTACCGAGCCGGCGTGTGACGGGCAGATATATGGAAAAGGCTTGGAAGGATATTTGCTTGCCATAGACGAAGTGATTGCATTGGCAGCACAAAGAAAAGAAGTGCCGCAGGAATAAGTCGGACTCTTTGACTTTATTTTACAGATAAAACGAAAAAACGTTTATAAAAATTTAAAAATATAATTGACAGAGCAAAAATAGAAGCTTATAATAATTGCAAGAGAAGGCGTATCCCGAGTGAAATTCCATGCCCTGTTCAGGACATGACCGGTGTATCCGGTTCCGGCAAATCAGCCATGTTTCACGTATTATAAGAAAATGGCTGTCCAGATATTGAAATGCAGCCGGAAAGGACATATGGGGAAAAAGGATTTAACAGGAAAGGAATTTTTTTCATTTCCTATACGTTTTGCAGAGCTTATGAACGTGGTGCTTTATAACGGAGCAGCCGTCGTAAATCCGGCAGACCTTGAGAGAAAACCGGCCGCCTATCCTTCGCCATTAAGAGTGGGTGAGAAGCAGCGCGATATTCTGATGTTGGACACAGCTCGGAAGGTATGCTACGGCATGGAACTGGAGACAGAAGCAGATTATAGTATGCCGGAGCGGGTCATGGTTTATGACGCCTGCGAGTGGGAAAGGCAGATACGGGAGACAGCAGGAAGGCGTTGGCAGGAGGGTGGAAAAATAACTTATCGGGACAAAAAGAGTCGTCTTGGCAGAGAAGATTTTCTTTTGCCGGTCGTTACCGTGGTGGTTTATCTGGGCAGCGGCCGCTGGCAGGGGAAGAGAAAGATGTCAGAGCTATACCATATCCCAAAAGAATGGCGTGCCCTGTTGGAAGAGAAGCTTCCGGATTACAGTTTCATTTTGATGGAAGCGGACGCTGTAAATGCAGATGCGTTTCAGACAGACCTTAAGGAATTTTTTCAGGCAATGCAGTGCAGAAGAGACAAGCGCAAATTGCACAGGCTGTTACAATCAGAAGCGTTTCATAATCTGCGCACAGACACAAAATGGGCTATTGCAGTATATCTGGATAGAGAGAAAATGGCTGAAAAAATGGAAAAGGAGGGGATGACAATGTGTCAGGCAATAGACGAGCTGATGGAAGATGCCAGAAAAGAAGGTAGAATAGAGGGCAGAGAAGAAGGTAGAATAGAGGGCAGAGAAGAGGGCAGAGAAGAGGGCAGAATAGAAGGCAGAGTGGAGGGGCGGAAAGAAGGTATAAGACAAGGTTTGGAAGAAGGCAGGCTGGCTTTGCTCCGCCAAATGCTGATAAATGGAATGGACGGGGCATTTATTCAAAAGGTTACAAGCTGTACGGAAGAAGAGCTTGCCATGGCGGAGCGGTAATTGGTTAACGCAGCTATTATTGGTTAGGGCAGAGAAAAGAAGAAATTTCTTACGGTTTATACTTTTGGAAATTCTCAAATAGCTTAAAATAACAGGAATAACGAAGGAATTGAAAAAAACAGTTGAAAAATAGCATTTCTTAGTATACACTATAAAAGAATTAAAACGTGACAATTTCAGGAGGAAGATTTTTTATGATTTCTGCAGGTGATTTCAGAAATGGTATTACGATTGAATTAGATAATAATATTTACCAGATTATTGAGTTCCAGCATGTGAAGCCCGGTAAAGGTGCGGCATTTGTCAGAACCAAGCTGAAAAATATTAAAAGCGGCGGTGTAGTGGAAAAAACTTTTAGGCCCACTGAGAAATGCCCTCAGGCACGTATTGATAGAAAAGATATGCAGTATTTATACTCTGACGGCGATTTGTTCAATTTCATGGATGTAGAAAATTATGAGCAGATTGCATTAAACAGTGAAACAATCGGCGATGCACTGAAGTTTGTAAAAGAAAACGAAATGTGCAAAATTTGTTCCCACAATGGTAATGTATTTGCGGTAGAGCCGCCTCTGTTTGTTGAATTAGAGATTACGGAGACGGAGCCCGGCTTTAAGGGCGATACGGCCACCGGTGCAACCAAGCCTGCGACAGTGGAGACAGGCGCAACGGTGTATGTGCCGCTTTTTGTCAATCAGGGGGACAAGATTAAAATTGACACCAGAACCGGTGAATACCTGTCCAGAGCATAAGCGTTCTTTTCTTCAATATAGGTAAGCATACAAGACAATAGAATTTTTTCTATTGTCTTTTTTGTGTCAAAAAACAAATTCAGAATGGAGAAAAGTATGCAGTATAAAGAATTTATGGAGAAAACAAAGAAAAGTGTGAAGGATTATCTGGGGAAGGAGGTTTGTGTAGATCTCAATGATCTAATTAACAAAAAAAAAAAAATTTTACAGGGGCTGGTGATAAACAGCAGGGAGGAAACAATTTCGCCTACGATTTATCTGAACGGGTTTTATGAGGACTTAAGGGATGGAAGACCTTTTGGGGATATTGTGCGGGCGATTGCCGGTATTTATCAGGATAACCGAATTGAGGGAAGTATCAATCTGGACTTTTTTACAGATTATAATGCGGTAAAGAGACGCATATTTATTAAAGTAATCAATTATGAAAAAAATAAAAAGCTTTTGGAGGAACTGCCGTATAAGCGTTTCCTTGATTTGGCCGTGGTATGCTATTATATTTATATGAACGATTATCTGGGAAGAGGTTCCATACAGATTGAGACGAGCCATCTGGACAAATGGGGAATTTCGGAGGAGGTTCTGTTTCAGGACGCGGAAAAAAATACGGCAAGGAACCTTGGTGTGGAAATCAAAGGAATGGAAGAAGTGGTAAGGGAGATGCTATTTGAAAACTTTGGCGAAGAAGCGGAGCAATATGTAGAGATTGCAGAACAGGTAAAGCAGGAGACGCCGCTTTATATTATGACGGTGAGGGGAAGGTATTTTGGAGCAGCATGTATTTGTGACAGGGAATTGCTGCAGAGCTTTGCTATGGCGCAGGGGACAAATTTTTATATTTTGCCGAGTTCAATCCATGAACTGATTTTAGTGCCGGATAGCGGAAAGGAAGAGTCGGAAAGGCTGAAAAAAATGGTGGAAGAGATCAATGCCGGACATGTCGCACCTGAAGAGCAGCTATCGGATAGCGTCTATTATTTCGATAGATTTGACAGCAAAGTATCGATAATTTAAAAAAATTAAGAAATTTACTAAAAAAATACAACAAAGATGACTAGACAGAAATAATCTTTTGTGATATTATGTCAGAGTGATGTAACAAATTTGTAATATTTGCAGCCGTAGTCTAACGGATAGAACGAAGGCCTCCGACGCCTTTAATGCAGGTTCGATTCCTGTCGGCTGCATTTGCATCACTCTGACAACTGGTCTGGGGCTGTAATCATAACAACCGCAGACCTTGTTTATTAAAAGGAAAGGTGACAGTGTGAAGGTATCAATCAAAGAGAGAGTTTTGCAGGTGCGCGATTTTGTAGTGGCACGGGGTAAACTGGTATTTCCTATATTATTGATTGCGGCAGTTGCGATTACGGTAACGATTGCTTTGAAAGCAGGGGCGGATACGGTAAATGCTACGGGCGCTCCTGAGGCGGAAATTGCTTCTTTGTCGGATGGAAACATGGCGGCAGAGCTTGTGGTGCCGGATACACCTTTGGAGCAAAATGCATATCCAGAGCTGAATAGTCTGGTTCTTGCTTATTTTGAAGCGATGGCAAACGGTGATGCAGAGGCAATTGCGTCAATACAGAGCAGTCTGGACGATATGGAGCGGATTCGGATTGAAGAGCTTGGCAAATATATTGAAGGCTATCCGGCAGTAGAAGTGTATTCCAAGCCAGGTCCGGAGGAAAACTCTTATATTGTAATCGCATATACGAGAGTGATTATGTCCTACTATCCTGAAGATTATCTGCCAGGATATACTTCATTTTATGTGTGCACGGATGCGGAAGGAAAGTTGTATATCAATAAAGAGAGTGTGCCTGAGGAGATTTCCGAATATATCAGAAAGGTGATACTGCAGGATGATGTGGTGGAGCTTTGCAATAAAATCGAGGTGGAATACAAAGATATTTGTCTGAATAAACCGGAGCTTTTTACTTACATGTCAGAAGTAGAGCAGCAAGTACGGGTGGCAGCGGGTGAGATTCTTGCCAGCCGGATAAATGACGACAATGGCGATGCGGCCGTGCCGGCGGACGGTGACAATGTTGTAAATGGACAGGAAGGCGGCAATACGTCCGTGCCGGATGAGCCGTCAGTTCCAGTGCAGACAGGACCGGTGTATGCGACGGCTACGACGACCGTCAATGTCAGAAGCTCTGACAGTGAGACCGCCGATAAGCTGGGCAAGGTGTCCGGAGGCACCAAGGTGGAAGTCTTGGAGCAGAAAGCGAACGGTTGGAGCAGGATTGTTTACGAAAATGGAGAAGGCTATATCAAATCTGAATTTTTAAATGTGGCGGAGAGCGCGTCAGGCGTGGAAACCATCGGTACGGTGACCGCTACGGCAAATGTCAACGTGCGTGTAGCGCCAAGTGAAACGGCAGAAAAGATGGGAATTGTTACAGGCGGCGAGACATTGGATTTGGTCGGCACGGAGGGCGACTGGAGCAAGGTCATTTACAATGGGCAGGTAGGTTATGTGAAGTCTGAATACGTACAGTAAAAATATCCGGAAATGGTATGATAGCATGGGTGAAAGTCCATGCTATCATTTTCCGATAGGGTTTTTGACACCCGAATCCTATAGGAAGCAAAAGGAAGAAAGGAGCACTTTATGCTAAAAAGAGTAAATCTGGGAATTCTGGGGGCAGGTAATATTGCAGGCAAAATGGCGAAGACTGTAAATAAAATGAGCGGCGTAAAGTGCTATGCGATTGCTTCCCGTACATTGGAAAAGGCGGAGCGTTTTGGCGCAGAGCATGGAATCAAAAAGTGTTATGGCTCCTATGAGGAGCTGCTTGCTGATAAGAAGGTGGATTTGGTCTATATTGCTACGCCCCACTCAGAGCATTATGAAAATGCAAAAATGTGCCTCCAATATAAAAAACCAATGCTGTGTGAAAAGGCATTTATGGCAAATGCGGAGCAGACAGAGAAAATTTTAAAGCTGGCGGAGGAAGAGGGGATTCTGATTACCGAGGCAATGTGGATTCGGTATATGCCTATGTACAAAACGATACGAGAGGTGCTGGACAGCGGCGTTATCGGGGATGTCCGTATGGTAAGTGCAAACCTTTGTTACAATGTGCAGGGCAAGCAGCGGCTGAGAGAGCCGGCATTGGCAGGCGGGGCGCTTTTGGACCTTGGCGTGTACCCGATTCATTTTGCGTCCATGATACTTGGCACAGAGGTGGAGCGGATAGAATCTTCCGTCAGTATGTTTCCTTCCGGTGTGGATGGGCAGGAAAATATCACCCTGCATTATAAAAACGGCGCCATGGCGGTGCTGAGTGCTTCTATGTTTGTGGTAAGCGACCGTTACGGAGGCATATACGGGACAAAGGGATATGTCGTTGTGGAAAATATCAACAATTTTGAGAGCATAACGGTGTATAATGGAATGCATGAAAAAATTGCCTTTTATAAAGCGCCGAAGCAGATAAGCGGCTATGAGTATGAGGTGGAGGCATGTGTGAAAGCGCTTAGGGAAGGCTGGAACCAATGCCCCCAGCTTCCGCATGCTGAAACACTCCGCATTATGAAATTGATGGACACGCTGCGCAGGCAGTGGCAGATGAAATATCCTTTTGAAGAATAAATCACGGCAATGGTGCCATACTGTAAAAAAGAACCTTGGAGGGAGGCACCATGAAACCTGAAGAAATTAATATATACAGAGAAATACAGAAAAACGCGGAGATGGGAATGAAGGCGATAGAAACCTTGAGCGACAAAGTGTACGAGGACGAATTTGCCAGACAGATATCCCGCCAGTCATTAAAATATTCCGATATCCGCAACAGGGCGATGAATAAGCTGCTGGAAGCAAAAGCGGAGCCGGTACGTTCCAATCACCTTTCGGATATGATGCTGAAGGGGGCTGTTCACATGAACACCTTGTTTAATACCAGCACCAGCCATCTGGCCGAACTGATGATACAGGGCAGTAACCGGGGCATCACGCAGATGTGTAAAGTGCTTAATCACAATCCGCAGGCGGCCGCCATGTCGATGGAGCTGGCGAAGGAACTGATGGATTTTGAGGAAAAGAACATCCATATTCTGAAGAAATATCTCTGACATTTTTTGTATATATTGCACAAAAAAAACAAAAAAACTTTTACAATTTACTTAGATAAAGTGCTTTGCAATTTTTTTTCACTATTATATAATAAAATGTGGGTTGATAAGCTTTTATTTAAGGAGGATATAAAAATGTCATATGTTGACGAGGTATTTGAGCTTGTAGTTGCAAAGAATCCCGCGCAGCCGGAGTTCCATCAGGCGGTAAAGGAAGTGCTGGAATCCCTGCGCGTGGTTATCGAAGCAAATGAAGAGGCATACAGAAAGGATGCTTTGCTTGAGAGAATATGTACACCGGAAAGACAGATTTTGTTCCGCGTTCCTTGGGTAGATGACAAGGGACAGGTACAGGTAAACAATGGTTTCCGTGTGCAGTTCAACAGCGCAATCGGACCTTACAAGGGCGGTCTGCGTCTGCATCCTTCCGTAAACTTAGGTATCATCAAATTTTTAGGTTTTGAGCAGATTTTCAAAAATTCCCTGACCGGACTGCCTATCGGCGGCGGTAAAGGCGGCTGTGATTTTGACCCTAAGGGCAAATCCGACAGAGAAGTAATGGCGTTCTGCCAGAGCTTTATGAGCGAGCTGTACAAGCATATTGGTGCGGATACGGATGTACCTGCAGGCGATATCGGAACGGGGGCAAGAGAAATCGGTTATATGTATGGGCAGTACAAGCGTCTGACCGGACTCTACGAAGGCGTGCTGACCGGCAAAGGGCTTACATACGGCGGTTCCCTCGCAAGAACAGAGGCGACCGGCTACGGTCTTTTATACTTGACGGAAGAAATGCTGAAATGCAATGGTAAAGACATTGCAGGCAAAACAGTTGCCATTTCCGGTTCCGGTAATGTGGCTATTTATGCGGCACAGAAAGCACAGCAGCTCGGCGCAAAGGTGGTGACGGTTTCTGATTCTACCGGCTGGGTATATGATGCAGAAGGGATTGACATTGCCCTGTTAAAGGAAGTAAAGGAAGTAAAACGTGCGAGACTGACCGAGTACGCTGCGGCAAGACCCAGTGCAGAGTATCATGACGGCAAGGGCGTATGGACTGTAAAATGCGATATCGCGCTTCCCTGTGCGACGCAGAACGAGCTGCATCTGGAGGATGCAAAAGCATTGGTGGCAAATGGCTGCTTTGCGGTAGCGGAGGGCGCTAATATGCCTACCACTCTGGAGGCAACGGAATATCTGCAGAAAAACGGCGTATTGTTCTGTCCCGGTAAGGCGGCAAACGCAGGCGGCGTGGCAACGTCCGCGCTGGAGATGAGCCAGAACAGCGAGCGTTTAAGCTGGACCTTTGAGGAGGTGGACAGCAAGCTCAAGGGAATCATGGTAAATATTTTCCACAATCTTGATGCGGCAGCAAAGAAGTACGGCATGGAGGGCAACTATGTTGCCGGAGCAAACATTGCAGGCTTCTTAAAGGTTGCAGAGGCGATGACAGCACAGGGTGTTGTGTAAGAGTCTGATTGTAAAAGCATGATACAGGAAGAGCCCTGTAAGCGGAGCGTTTATGGGGCTTTTTTTGCATGGAAATACAAAAGCAGAAAAAACGGCACAAAGCAGTGTGCGCAGAAATGAGGAGAATCATGGAAGATTGGCGCTTTATTATGCAGTATATCAAAAAACATAAGTGGCAGTATCTGGCTGGTATTATCACGCTCTTTGTAGTGGATTTTGCCAACTTGTACATTCCCAAAATCACAGGTACGATTACCGACGGGCTGGCGGCGCATACCTTGAATTGGAGTGGGGTAAAGGGCTGCCTGTTTACGCTTCTTCTGTTGGGATTTACGCTTGCCTTGGGGCGTTTTTTCTGGCGTTTCTTTTTGTTTGGCGCATCCCGCAGTATTGAAAAAGAGCTGCGCAATGACATGTTTGCTCATCTGGAAAAAATGAGCGTCAACTTTTTTAATGAGAATAAAACCGGTGATTTGATGACCCGTTTTACCAGCGATTTGAACGCTATCCGCATGGCAATCGGCATGGCTGTGATTTCTGCCTTCGATGCCACGGTTATGACGGTGATGGTTATCGGACAGATGATGGTGTATGTGGATATCAAACTGACGCTGCTTGCCCTGATTCCCATGGTAGTTATTTGTGGCGGCACACTCTATTATGGAAAGGTGATTCATGCCAAATATATGGAGCGTCAGGAGGCTGTGTCGGACTTGACGGATTATGTACAGGAGAGTTTTTCCGGTATTCGGGTTATCAAGGCATTTGTCAGGGAGAGAGCGCAGCTTGCGGCGTTTACGAAAGCCAATGAAAAGACAAAGGAAAAAAATCTGAAGCTCATTAGAATACAGACGATAGTGATGCCGCTATTGGAGGTTCTAGTGGGTGTAAGCAGTCTGATTACCTTGATTTACGGTGGGTATCTGGCGATTGTGGGGGAAATTACGCTGGGGCGTTTTGTGGCGTTTCATCAATATGTCAATATGCTGGTATGGCCCATGATTGCCTGTGGGGATGCCATCAATACTTTTGCACAGGGCGGCGCTTCTCTGAAGCGTGTGCGTGCCGTTATGACGACGGAACCGGAAGTAAAGGTTGAAAGAAAAGAGCTTTCAACTATTGAATTTAAGGCTGTCGAAGCGGACATGGGGTATAAAGACGAATTGCAGGAAGCACAGGCTATATGCAGCCGTGGGAATGGGAATGCCATAAGCGGTCAACGTGAGGATAGGGAGGTCGTAAGCAGTCAGCGTGATAACGGGAATGTTTCTATAGGGCAGGCCTTACCGGAGGGAGAAAGCATCAGGCTGTCGGGAAGGATTACCTTTGCGCATCTGACTTATACTCATAAGGGCGCACGGGAACCGGCACTTTCGGATATTTGTCTGGAGGTTCCGGCAGGCACTACGCTGGCAGTTGTGGGACGGACCGGCAGCGGCAAGACTACGCTGGTGGATTTGCTGCTGCGTCTGTACAACACGGAATCCGGCATGATTTGGTTTGACGGGAGGGATATCCGCAAGATTCCCCTGAAAGAGCTGCGGGAACAGATTGCCTATGTGCCCCAGAATAATTTTCTGTTTTCGGACACCTTGAAAGGGAATATTGCCTTTGGCATGGAAAATCAGGATATGGAACAGATTGCGGCGGCAGCAAAAACTGCCTGCATTCATGACAGCATCATGGAATTTCCGGAAGGCTACGAAACCATGGTAGGAGAGCGGGGTGTGACGCTTTCCGGCGGACAGAAGCAGCGCAGCTCTATCGCAAGAGCGCTGATGAAAGAGGCGCCGATACTGATTCTGGACGATTCGCTATCTGCGGTGGACACGGACACGGAGGAGCAGCTTTTGCATAATCTGTATGAAAACCGAAAGGGCAGGACAACTATACTGATTGCACACCGGATTTCTACAATCCAACATGCGGATATGATTCTGGTGCTGGAGGAGGGGCGGATTGCCGAGGTAGGAAGCCATACCCAGCTTATGGAGCAGAAGGGAATTTATTACGAAATGTTTGAAAAGCAGCAGCTCGAGGCGGCGATGGGAGAGCAGAGAGCTGCACTTCACAGGGAGTACGTAGACGAACCGGAGCCGGTCTGGGCGGAAGGGGGTGTGTGACATGGGCAGATTGTTGACATACTTAAAGCCCCACAAATGGGTGATGACGGCGGCAACGATTCTGGTACTGTTTATTATCGTGGTGGAGCTGTACCGCCCTATTATTATCGGCGATGCCATTGACGATTATATCAACGGATATGACAAACCTTTTCAGACGGCGGAGGAAGGCAGGAAAGGCGCCGTGCCCTATAACGGTGTCTGGCTTGTAAGAGTGGAAGGGGAGAAAACCGCGGATAATTTACCGGCGGACGGCGTCTATTACCAGCTTTTTCTTTATGAGGATAAGTATTATATGGCGGAGGGGCTGACCGCGGCGGAGAGCAAGGCTTTGGCTGAGGGGGAGGCAGGACTGTTGAAAGCGTATGTGGAAGAGGGCGCTTCCTGTCTGAGTAAGGAACAGTTAAAGACACTTCGTCATTCTGATTTTACGGGAATTCTCCGTGCTACAGGTTTGTATCTTTTGATGATGGCGCTTGGGTTTGGGTTCAATGCACTGGATACGTGGATGCTGCAGAAAATGGGGCAGAACATTATTTTCCGTATGCGGGAGCAGGTATTTACCCATATTCACAGTCTTTCCTTAAGCTTTTTTAATACCACGCCCGTGGGCAAGCTGGTAACCCGCGTCAGCAATGACACGGAGGCGGTCAATGAGCTTTTTACCGGCATTTTGGTGCGCCTCTTTAAAAATGTAGTAAAAATCATAGGCTATGCGGTAGTGATGCTGTCTATCAGCGTGCGCATGACGCTGGTGTCCTTTGTGCTGCTTCCGGTGGTGGGTGCGTTGACCTTTGTATTCCGTTTTTATTCCCGCAAGGCATATAAGATTACCCGCAACAAGATTACGGAGCTGAACACGTTTTTGTCCGAGCATATTTCCGGTATGCGGCTGATTCAGGTGTTTGTGCGCGAAGAGAAGAAATATAAGGAATTTGAGAAAAAGTCGCAGGAGCTGTTTCGCGCTAACTGGCGGGAGGTTATGACCTTTGCCATTTTCCGCCCGGGAATTTACTTCCTTTCCATTGTTGCCATGGCAGTAGTGATAGGAACCGGAAGCTATTCGGTATTGGGAGGCAGCCTGTCTTTGGGCACGCTGTTTATCTTTATTACGTATATCAGTTCCTTTTTTGAACCGATTCAGGAGCTGGCGGAACAGTTTGGCACGCTGCAGTCCTCGCTGGCGTCTGCGGAAAAGATTTTTTCCATCTTGGACGAAAAGCCGCAGATTGAGAATCCGCCGCAGCCAAAAGAGGTACATATCAGGGGGCATATTGAGTTTAGGCATGTGTGGTTTGCTTATGAGAAGGAGGACTATATTTTAAAGGATGTGAGCTTTGTCATCCGCCCGGGCGAAAAGGTTGCTTTTGTGGGCGCCACCGGAGCAGGAAAAACTTCCATTCTGAATCTGATTGGCAGATATTTTGATATTCAAAAAGGAGAGATATTGATTGACGGCGTCAATATCAAAGAGATAGATAAGGCAGAGCTGCGCCGTGCCATCGGACAGGTACAGCAGGATGTGTTTTTGTTTACGGGAGATATTAAGAGTAATATTTCCCTTGACAATGAAGCCATCAGCCGTGAGGATGTGATTCGTGCAGCGCGGACGGTACATGCGGATACCTTTATTGAAAAACTGCCGGACGGCTACGATGCGCCGGTGACGGAGCGGGGCAGCACATTGTCAGCGGGACAACGGCAGTTGATTTCTTTTGCCAGAACCCTTGCATACAAGCCGCGGATTCTGGTGCTTGACGAGGCGACGGCAAACATTGACACGGAGACGGAAAGCCTGATTACACAGGCGCTGTCCGTGCTGATGCAGGACAGGACCACGATTATGGTAGCGCATCGTTTATCGACCATTCAGCACGCCGACAAGATTATTGTACTGCATCATGGGCGTATCAGAGAGTCGGGAAACCATCAGGAGCTGCTGGCACAGAATGGACTGTACAAGAAGCTTTATGATTTGCAGTTGGTGGAGGAATAGGCAGGAGAGCGAAAGCGATTTGGGAAAGGACGGATTTATGACAAAAACAAAGCGGACGGGCAGGGTTGTAAAAATAAGCGGATTTATGTGTGTGGCGGCATTGCTTGTAACGATGCTCTTTTATCTTGTCAGAGCGGCATTGCCTGCAGGGGTTGTATATAGAGTGTGGCTGGAGCGCACGGGCGCGGCGTGGGCGCTTTTTGTACTGCCGCTTTCTCTGGCGGTCTTTTTGTTGAGTATTCTGTGGAGGGGAAGTATACGAACCGGCAGGGTGTCTGCCGCCATGGTGGTGACGGTCGTAGTACTCTTTGTGTTTATGATGTATTTTATGTTTGCCGCCGTATATACATGGGTGCTTGATTTGTCTTTGGGGCAGGAATCGGAATTTGCAGAAGGGATTCTTGTGACACGGACGGAAAATACGGATTCTGTTCCGTCGCAGGCTTCGTATTACGAGGATATGGGGATTTTTGTAAAAAAGGAATACATCCCTATGTCCGATATTGCACTGCTTGCCATGGAGATAAAGTACGGCGAAAAATTTGTCATTGCAGAGGAATCGGGCAAGGAGGACTGTTATCTGGTAAGTCCTGCGGATAATCCGGAGATTGTTATCAGGGTGCAGGAAATGTTCGGCTATTTTACGGATGATTACGGGGGGATTTAAGGTTTTTTTAATAATTTCTTTGTTATAAAGGGAAAGTACATAAGAAACGCGTCGGTACACGGGGATATGGGAAAACCGAATGATGAACGGCATTTTGTTTCTTTTCATTATTCTGGTATCCATGTTTCTGTCTGAAAAGGCAGTGTCGGAAGCAATTCGAAAAATAGAAACCTATTATGCCGATAAGCTGGATTTTCTAAAGACAGAATTTACAGTAGATGCTTACACGGACTGCATCGTGAAGGGGAATTTGGAGAGAGTAATCGAAGTAATGCAGAATCTGATGGAAAACGCCATAAAATATGGGGACGGGCATAAGATTCATATCACTTTTTCCGAAGAAGAGGGCTGCCGCCTGGTAACCGTGGAGAGCAGTGGAGAGGCGCTGCCGGAAAATGAACGGCCGTATATTTTCGACAGCTTCTGGCGCGGTTCCAATGTAAAGTCCCAGTCAGGCAGCGGTTTTGGGTTCTATATCTGCCGCCGCCTGTTAAGCAAAATGGACGGTGAAATTTTTGCCGCTTTCGCATTATTTGGCAGGGGGTCTCCAAGCCGGGCATATAAAACAAAAGCTTTCAGCATTTTACGGAAGTCGTTATCCCAATTCATACCGCCGTTATCCATAAATTCATGTCGGACTTTGCCTGCAATGCGAATCATTTCTCCTTGTGCAGTTTGGGCTTTCCCCGAAGCTGGAACGAGGTAATCCCAAAGCTGCTGAAATTGTACCATCATTTCGGTTATGCTATATAAATTGCTTCCAATCATAACGACATTCATTTTGGCAAAATTATAGCCATTGCCCTTCAAACTGTCAATTCCTTCTCAAACAACTTTTCTCAGATTCTCTCTAAAAATATAGAATTCCCAATAGAACTTTGGTATAATGTACACGTTGGCAATGAGCCATGCGCCTTCACAAAAAGATAAATTGCCTGCTTGCAGGCAAATTTATCTATTCGTGAAGGCATAGGGCGAAGCCCGTGAGCGCACGATTCCATCGTGCGCGTGTATGGCGGGACTCGCTGACACCCCCCGCGCACGGCAGAGCTCGTGCGCGCTCCATGCACCAGAGCCCTCCCCCGAAGGAACGACACCCCCCGCACACGGCAGAGCTCGTGCGCGCCCTTTCACCAACGGAGACCCCTATGCACCCAAATCAACAGGACAAAATCAGGATAAATAAATATCTGTCTGCCAACGGCTTCTGTTCCCGACGGGAAGCGGACCGGCTTATTGAGCAGGGCAGGGTCACCATCAACGGTATAACAGCCGTTATGGGAGACAAGGCAGGTATAGGCGATGTCGTTCGGGTCGGCAACAGACAAGTCGGAACAGAAAATAAGAAAGTCGTTTTGGCGTTTTACAAGCCCAAAGGCGTCGTTTGCACAGAGAAAGACGCACATGCAGATAAAATCGTGAAGGACTGGGTACATTATCCGGTAAGAGTTACCTACGCAGGAAGGCTGGACAAGGATTCGGAGGGACTTTTGCTTTTATCGAACGACGGTGACTTGATTCAGGCGATGATGAAGGGCACAAACAACCATGAAAAAGAGTATATCGTAAAAACAGACAGAGAAATAACGGACGATTTTTTATCCAAAATGGAAAAAGGCGTGTATTTGAAAGAGCTATCGCTCACGACAAAGTCCTGCAGGGTAGAAAAGATTGGAAAATATACTTTTCGCATCATACTGACCCAAGGAGTCAATAGACAGATTCGAAGAATGTGTGCTGTATTTGGATATCGGGTCAATGCACTGAAACGAATTCGGGTAATGAATATAGAGCTGGGAGATTTGAGAGAAGGGCAGTTTCGCGAATTGACAGAAGAAGAACTAGTGTTATTATATAAACAATGCATGATGGACAAATAAAAGGAAAGGCGTGGCTGGCATATGGAAGATAAGAAGATGGAAAGGATGAAAGAACTTGTGGCGCAGTTGAATGCGGCATCCAAGGCATACTATGCAGAAGACCGCGAAATCATGAGCAATTTTGATTATGACAGATTATATGATGAATTGGAGCAGCTTGAAAAAGAAACAGGCGTTACGTTATCTAACAGCCCAACCATAAACATAGGCTACGAGGCGGTGGAGGAGCTGCCGAAGGAGCGGCATGAAAGTCCCATGCTTTCTTTGGGGAAGACGAAGAGCAGGGAGGAACTGCAGGACTGGCTGCAGGGCAAAGAAGCGCTTTTGAGCTGGAAGCTGGACGGATTGACGGTAGTATTAACATATCGTGAGGGAAAACTTGCAAAAGCAGTGACGCGGGGAAACGGCGAAGTGGGAGAAGTTATCACCAACAATGCACGCACCTTTCAGAATCTGCCGGTGTCCATTGCATATCAGGGGGAACTTGTCCTGCGTGGAGAAGCGGTGATTACTTATTCCGATTTTGAAAAAATCAATGCAGAAATTATGGAAGAGGAAGACAAGTATAAAAATCCCAGAAATCTGTGCAGTGGTTCCGTGCGGCAGTTGAACAATGAGATAACGGCGAAAAGAAACGTGCGTTTCTATGCGTTCGCGCTGGTGAAGGCGGAAGGTGTGGATTTTTCCAATTCCCGTATGAGGCAGTTTTCTTTTTTAAGGGAACAAGGCTTCGATGTGGTGGAGCACCTTCTGGTGAAGCCCGAAACCATACAGGAAGCCATTGCTGCTTTTGAAAAAAAGGTAGAGAGCTATGATGTGCCTTCCGACGGGCTTGTGCTTTCCTATGATGATATCGCTTACGGGCAGTCGTTAGGCAGGACTGCGAAATTTCCGCGGGACTCCATTGCCTTTAAATGGGCGGACGAACTGCGGGAAACTACACTGCAGGAAGTTGAGTGGAGTCCGAGCCGGACGGGACTGATAAATCCGATAGCAGTCTTTGAGCCGGTGGAGCTGGAGGGAACCACCGTAAGCCGTGCTTCGCTGCACAATATCAGTATACTGCGCGGCTTAAAGCTGGGGATTGGCGATAAGATAACTGTGTACAAAGCCAATATGATCATTCCCCAGATTGCGGAAAATTTGACCTGCTCTGACAATGTGGAGATTCCGGCGGCGTGTCCGGTGTGCGGCAAAGAAACGGTAGTAAAGAGCGTAAATGACACGGAAAGCCTTTACTGTACCAATCCGGCATGTGCCGCAAAAAAAATCAAGGCTTTTACCTTGTTTGTCAGTCGGGATGCCATGAATATTGACGGTTTGTCGGAAGCGACGCTGGAAAAATTTATCAGTATGGGATTTATCCATGAATTTGCAGATTTGTTCCATTTATCCGCGCATAAAGAGCAGATAGTGGAGATGGAGGGTTTTGGGGAAAAATCGTATGCCAACTTGGAGGCAAGTGTAGAAAAAGCAAGAAAAACCACGCTGCCAAGGCTCATTTACAGTCTGGGAATCGCCAATATCGGGCTGGCAAATGCAAAAATGCTCTGCAGACAGTTTGATTACAGGCTGGATGCCCTGATGGATGCAGATGCGGAGGCGCTTGGCGAAACAGAGGGAATAGGCGAGGTGATTGCCGCCGCTTTTGTGGCTTATATGGCGCAGCCGGAAAACAGGGAAATGCTTGCAAGGCTGGCGGAAGAGCTGGAGATAGAAATTCCGGAGACAGATGCCGGCAGTCTTTCCTTAAACGGTCTTTCCTTTGTGATAACGGGGAGCTTAAACCATTACGGGAGCCGGAATGAATTGAAGGAGGAAATTGAAAAACTTGGCGGAAAGGTGACGGGAAGCGTGACAAGTAAGACGGAATGTCTGATTAACAACGACGTTACGTCCTCCTCGTCTAAAAATAAAAAAGCAAAAGAATTACAGGTGCCTATTTTGTCGGAGGAGGAATTTATACAAAAATATGTGGGAGGAAACAACGATGCCGATTAAAATACAGAAAGATTTGCCCGCAAAGGGAATACTGGAGAATGAAAATATATTTGTGATGGATGAAGGACGAGCGGTGCATCAAGACATCCGCCCCATCAGGGTGTGCATTTTAAACATTATGCCGGTCAAGCAGGATACGGAGCTGCAGCTTTTGAGGGCACTTTCCAACACGCCGCTTCAGGTGGATGTCACATTTTTAAACGTAAAAAGTCATGTTTCCCAAAACACTTCAGCGAATCACTTAAACAAATTTTATACTACCATGGATGAGGTTCGCGACAACCGATACGACGGTATGATTATCACAGGTGCGCCTGTGGAGGATATTTCCTTTGAGGAAGTGGACTATTGGAAAGAGCTCTGCGATATTATGGATTGGACGGAGAAGCATGTAACTTCGACACTGCATATCTGCTGGGGAGCGCAGGCGGCATTTTACCATCATTATGGCATTCAGAAAAGACAGCTTTCCGAAAAGCTATTTGGTATTTATCCGCACAGGGTTGCCAACAGGAAAGTGCCCTTGGTGCGAGGCTTTGATGATGTATTTTTAGCGCCTCACAGCCGCCATACGGAAACACCTGCGGCGGCGATTCATGCATGTCCCGACATTACCGTATTGGCGGAATCAGACGAAGCAGGCGTATTTTTGGCGATTGCCCACGGCGGCAAGCAGATTTTTGTGAACGGGCATCCGGAGTACGACCGATACACCCTGCACAACGAATACCACAGAGATTTAAACAAAGGATTGCCGATTCATATTCCCTACAACTATTATCCCAATGACAACCCTGAGGAAAAGCCTCTGTTACAGTGGCGTTCCCACAGCAACAACTTGTACAGTAACTGGCTCAATTATTACGTGTATCAGGTGACGCCTTACGATTTGTAGGAGAAGCCTTAAAAGAGAGAGCATATCAATCGAGGAAGATTTCATTATGAGTTGAAGGCGGGCGTATTTGAAGACCGTGCGAATAGAAGAACAGGCAGGCTCATTCTGCTCAGGGAATGCAGATTAAGAAAATCATAAGAAATTGTTAAAGGCATTTGAAGAACTTGCTGTTATGCTGTTGATAACAGCTCCTTCTTTGTATGATATAGGAATAAGAGCGCGCAGAATGGCGGCAGATAGGAGCTTAAGAAAAATGAAAAAGATATTGGTGGTTTTTGGCGGTTGTTCCACGGAATATGAGGTATCACTGCAGTCGGCGACGGCGGTTATGCAGGCGATTGACAGAGTGCAGTATGAAGTGCTGCACTTAGGCATAACCAAGGATGGCAGAGCTTTCTACTATGAAGGCGCCGAAGAGCGGATAGCGGAGGATACATGGCAGGGGAAGGAGTGTTTTCCGGCGACGGTTTCCATGAGCAGGGGTATTCCGCTTCTCTGGGTGGAGAAAGACGGCGCGCTTTTAAAGCTGCCGTTCGACATTGCTTTTCCGGTGCTGCATGGGAAAAACGGCGAGGACGGCACGCTGCAGGGTTTGTGTGAGCTTGCAGGCATACCGATAGCAGGCTGCGGCATGGAAAGCTCTGCTCTCGGCATGGATAAGGTTCTGGCGCACACGCTGGTGGAGCTTGCAGGCATAAGAGTGCCTAAGAGTGTATATTTTAATACCATGCAGGAATATGAAACCGGCAGAAGCCGGATAGAGGCGCTGGGACTGCCTGTTTTTGTAAAACCGGTGCGGGCGGGTTCTTCTTTTGGCATCAGTCGTGTGACGGAGCCTGATGCTATGGACAAGGCAGTGCAGGAAGCGTTTGCACATGACTCACAGGTGGTGATTGAGGAGGCGATAGACGGCTTCGAGGTTGGTTGTGCGGTGATGGGCAATGAAGAGCTTACCATTGGAAGAGCGGACGAAATTGAGATTCCTACAGGCTTTTTTGATTATGAGGAAAAGTATACGTTAAAAAGCTCTGCAATCCATATGCCTGCGCGTGTGACAAAGGAAGAGGAAGACAGGATACGGGAGACGGCAGGCAAAATCTACAAGGTGCTGGGCTGCAAGGGATTTACCCGTGTGGATATGTTCTTTACATCAAAGAGAGAGATTGTGTTTAACGAGATTAATACAATTCCAGGTTTTACATCTCACAGCCGTTACCCGAATATGATGAAGGGAATCGGACTTGATTTTAAGCAGGTGGTAAACGAAATTATACGTTTGGCACAGCAGTAGTACAAACTGGCAGGAGGAGTGTTTTATGCGGCAGCTTCGGTTGAAGGGGGAGGATTCCCGTTATGCCTTTTTATTCCATGGCAGCGAACAGGAGGATAAAGTGGAGGCGGTCAGGCAGTATCTGGCAGGTCAGGCAGATTTACTGAAGAAATATTCTTTTGCGGAAGCGCCGCTTCGGTGGCAGGAAGACGGAAAAAGCTACATAGCAGGATTTGTGCCGTGCGAGAAAGAAGCCGTCGTTTCCCTTCCGGAAAAAGGAAGTGTGTTTATTCTGGGGAGCGAAGGGGGATTTCTGGTTGCGGCAGAATGTTAGGATAGGTAAAATAGACGATTTCAAGTGGCTTGCTGCATTTTTGGTGGCGGCAATCCATACGTCTCCTTTGGAAAGTGTGAATGCCACAGCGGACTTTATCCTGACGAGGGTGCTTGCAAGGGTGGCAGTACCATTCTTTATGATGGTGACGGGGTTTTTTGTACTGTACGGCGCGGTGGAAGAGGGCAGTTTTGGGCGAATCGGACATAGTCTGAAAAAGCTGGGGCTGTTGTATTTGGCGGTGACGCTGCTTTATCTGCCGGTGCAGGTATACCGGCTGGCTGGCGGGGAATGGGAGCTCTCAGCGGGAGCACTTGGCAGGGCGGTTTTCTTCGACGGAACCTATTACCATTTGTGGTATCTGCCGGCGGTTATGATAGGGCTTCCGATTTGTTTTCTATTGCTGCGCATAATGGGGAGTTATGCCTATGCGGCGGCTGCGGTTTTGTATGTGATAGGTTTGTTTGGCGACAGTTATCATGGCTTTATCGCAAAGATACCGATGCTTGGCAAAATATATGATGGTATCTTTCATATCTCTTCCCAGACGAGAAACGGGTTGTTTTTTGCGCCGCTCTTTCTGCTTCTGGGGTATCGGGCGGCTGTTTTAAGAAAGGAAAGCAGCGTAAAGAAGAGCAGACGTATTTTTTATCTGAGCCTGTGTCTTATGTGTGCCGAAGGCCTGTGGCTGCATTTGGGAACAAAACAGGAGCACAACAGTATGTACCTGCTTTTGCCGGTATGTATGACGGCTCTTTTTGATGTGCTTTTGACAGGTGCTGCTGTCTGGGATGTGAGAAGGGGGACCTTTTACAAAAAGGGTCCCATGCTTTTTTACTTTCTGCATCCGATGATGATTCTGATAGTCAGGGCATTTGCAAAATTAACAAAATTAAACTTTATTCTGGAAGTGAGCCCCGTTTATTATCTGGCGGTGGCGGCGGGCAGTCTGTGCGCCGCGTATATTTGCCTGAAGGCAGGACAATATGTGCTTGGTATCCGGAAAGGGAGGAAGAATAAGTGAAACTGGAAGAAAGACCGGGAAGGGCATGGCTGGAAATTTCACTGGAAAATTTAAGATGGAACTACAAAAAGCTGTGCGGGCTGATGCCGGCGGGCTGTAAGTGCATGGCGGTGGTGAAGGCGGATGCCTACGGACATGGCGCCGTGCAGACGGCACAGGTGTTAGCGGAAGAAGGCTGCGATACTTTTGCGGTTGCATCGCTGGAGGAAGGCATGGAGCTGCGGGGTGCGGGCGTACAGGGGAAAATTCTGGTGCTCGGGTACACCATGCCGCGGGATGCTTTTCTGCTGGAGCGTTATCAGCTTATGCAGACAGTGGTGGACGAAGCCCACGGAGCGGCGCTTGCAAGGACAGGACATAAAATCACCTGTCATCTGGCGGTGGATACCGGTATGAACCGGCTTGGCATTTCTTACCGTGACCGTGCCGCCATTGAGAGGGTGCTTGGCATGGAGGGAATCCGTGTGGAAGGTATCTATTCTCACTTAAGTGTGGCGGACAGTCCCCTTCCTGCGGACAAAAACTTTACGGAAAAACAGATTGCCGATTTTCTGGCGCTGAAGTCGTATCTGGAGGAAAGGGGCTGGCAGAAGCTTGTCTGTCATATGCAGAGCAGTTACGGGCTTTTATATTACCCGATGGAAGGGATGCAGTATGTAAGGCCCGGGATTGCCCTTTACGGCTGTGCCAGCAATACGCCGGAGGAGAAATTCTGCGTGGATTTAAAGCCTGCGCTTCAGCTCAAGTGCAGGATCGGCTGTATCAGGACTGTGGAGCAGGGTGACTTTGTCTCCTATGGCAGGACGTGGGAGGCGAAGGAGAGAAGGCGGGTTGCCGTGATGGCAATCGGTTATGCGGACGGACTGCCCCGCAGCCTTTCCGGACAGGGGCAGGCGTTGGTTCTGGGAAAAAGAGTTCCCATGGTGGGGCGTATCTGCATGGATCAGACTATGCTCGATATTACGGATGTGCGGGAAGCCGTGGAAGGAGATATTGTCACTTTGATAGGAAGGGACGGCACGGAGGAAATCAAAGCAGTAGAGTTGGCACAGAATGCAGGAACGATTACCAATGAGCTTTTAAGCAGACTGGGAGGCAGGCTGACAAAGACATTTTGGTAATCGCAGGGAGATTGGGGTTGGCAGGTTACAGTAACAGGGAGCTTGGAACAAAAAAGGAAGAGCTGGCGGTTTCTTATCTGGAAAAGCAAGGCTTTATTGTCACGGAAAGAAATTTCAGAAGCCGTCAGGGAGAAATCGACATTATCGGGCGCGACGGGGAATATCTGGTGTTTTTAGAGGTGAAATACAGGAGAACCCTGTCTTTTGACGGCGCGCTGGCGGCGGTGGGAAGCACGAAAAAGCAACGTATCTGCCGGACGGCAGATTACTATCGGTATATAAAGCGTATTCCGCAGCAGACGCCCGTAAGGTATGATGTGCTCGGCATACAGGGTGAGGAAATTAGCTGGGTGAAGAATGCATTTTTTCACAGGTGAAACGGAGGCTTAAGGGCAGAATGGGAGACACCATGGAATTTATCAGAAAAAAAGCCGGCGGACCGGATTTTGAACGTACACAAGGACTTGTGGCAGAATGGAAGGGTCAGGCATTGTACCTGACTTTTCCTTCCTTTACGAGAACGCAGGCGGTGGCGCATCTTTTTTCTACAAGGCTGGGAGGCGTGAGCGAGGGCATTTTTTCCAGTATGAACTTAAGTTATACCAGAGGGGATAAAAAAGAAGCGGTAGACGAAAATTTTAGGCGCATTGCGGATATCTTAGGCAGCAGTCCGGAGAGGTTCGTCTGCTCGGACCAGACCCATACTACCAATATCAGAAAGGTGACGGAGGCGGACTGCGGCAAAGGCGTGGTGATTCCTAAGGATTATCAGGACGTGGACGGATTGGTGACGGACAGGGCGGGGATTGTGCTTGCAACCTTCTTTGCGGACTGTGTGCCGCTTTATTTTCTGGACGTAAGGAGGCGTGTCATCGGACTGGCACATTCGGGCTGGCGCGGTACGGCAGGGCGCATTGGAAAAAAGATGATAGATATTATGACAGCGGATTATGGCTGCAAAAAAGAAGATATCATTGCGGCAATTGGTCCTTCCATTTGTGCGGACTGCTATGAGGTATCGGAGGATGTGGCAGCGCAGTTTGAAGCAGAATTCGGAAATACGGTGCTGTGTGCAGGGAAGCAGTCTGGAAAATACCAGCTTGATTTGTGGAAGGCGAATGAAGCAGTGCTTTTGCAGGCAGGACTGACGCCTGCACAGATAGAAGTGACGGATATTTGTACCTGCTGTAACCCTTCCCTTTTATTTTCCCACAGGGCGAGCAAAGGAAAAAGAGGCAATCTGGGTGCATTTTTAATGTTAAAGTGATAGAAAATAAAACGAGGTGTAAAGGAAATGTCAAATATACTGGTTTGTGATGACGATAAAGAAATCGTGGACGCGATAGAAATATATTTAAAAAACGAGGGTTACCGGATTTTCAAGGCTTATGACGGCGAGGAGGCGATTCGGATTCTGCACAAGGAGGATATCCAGCTTTTGATTATGGATATTATGATGCCGAAGCTGGATGGGATTCATGCCACGCTGAAAATCAGGGAATACAGCAGTATTCCCATTATTATACTGTCGGCAAAATCGGAGGATATGGACAAGATACTCGGACTTAACGTGGGAGCTGATGACTATGTGACGAAGCCTTTTAACCCGTTGGAGCTGATAGCAAGGGTGAAATCCAACCTGCGCCGTTATACCAAGTTAGGAAGCCTGAATACGGACGACAACGCCGTGTTCCGAATCGGAGGGCTTTCCATAAACGACGACACCAAGGAAGTGTCCGTAGACGGGGAGCCGGTAAAGCTGACGCCTATCGAGTACAGTATACTGCTTCTTTTGGCGAAAAATCCGGGAAGGGTGTTTTCTATCAATCAGATATATGAGAATATATGGAACGAGGAAGCAATCGGGGCGGACAATACGGTGGCGGTTCACATTAGACATATTCGGGAAAAAATAGAAATCAACCCCAAAGATCCAAGATACTTAAAGGTGGTATGGGGGGTCGGTTACAAGATAGACAAGCAGTAAAGGCACGCTTGCCGTTGATTCTGCCAAAAGCAGCGCAGAAATGAAGAAAAGGTTGAAAGAAAAGCGCTATCAACTATTGAATTCGACTCCGCCAAAGCGGACATGGGGTATAAGTATGAAAAAATGCAAGGGATTAAGAAGAGGAAGCGCCATATTGTTTCACGGTCTGCAGCAGGCGGCGGCATGGATTGCCGTGGCTGCCGTTGCCATGCTTGCTGTATATTCCGTGGTGTGCGTGGAAGCGGAAGGGTATCCTTACAACAGAAAAACCTTTCAGCTCGATTTGTTTGCAGGAGAGAAATCTTTTGAGGAGACTGCGGCGTTTGATGAAATGCTGATGAGCGCCCTGCAGGAAATTATCCGATACAATGTGGCGAAGAGTCAGATGGAGACGGACGGGGTATATGACGGCAGGAAGGAAATTGACGTTGAAGCGTTTGTGAACCGCAAGACAGACTTGGCGAGAGGAATGGATACCACGGAAGAACAGTGGAAGCTTGTGCAGGCAGACGGAATAGAGGTAGCGGTAAGTGTTGGCAATGAGTTTGAGGAAAAGGCGGTAAAGTATTATCTGGAAGATTTGCTGAAATGGCAGAAGTATGGAATTCATTATGAAAATGTAGTCATGACGGCAAGAGAGTTTGTGACATATTTTAGTCCGGCATATCCCGATATGTTTGACGGCGTATGGACGGAGGAGCAGGAAAAGCTGCTGCAGTCATATCTGGGAAATGCGAGCTATTCATACACAACCGGCTACAGCCCCAAAGCGGTGGATTACCTGTATGTGATATTTGGGGTGGATACGGAGGACAAGAGCAAAGAGACTACGGATGCACTGATAGCGGAGTATGAGGTAAACGCGGCAGACTGGAAATGGGAAGAAACGGAAAACAATGTATTGTCAACCTTTGTCTATATTCATGATACGGACATCAAGACAAATCAGGCGCTGCTAGATATTATGAGTGCCGCCAATCCGGTAACCTCCCTCTATGTGGACAGGACCACAGGAAATCTTATGGTGAATTTATTTCTCCTGCAGGAGCGGTATCAGACGGTAGATGGAGAAAACCTGCGCTCCGTTCTGGGAAGCTGGGAGGAGTACCAGAAGCATGTTGTCTATATCGAGCAGACTTCGGCAGATTTGGCGTACAACTATAAAGAATATCTGAATTTTGAGGATAAATACGGGGAGGGCGCGACCAACATAGCCTATACCTTTGACATGGTGATGATGGGAGAGCCGGTCAGGGTGAGTAATCTGCCCCAGTCGGTAACGGGAAATCTGGATGCTTATTACAAATCGAAATATGGTAAGTATATGATTTACCGTCCCAAGACCATGACCTTTGAATCCAATACCGGTATTGTGAAGGAAGAGGATTTGTTTCAAGCATTTTCCAAGTATGAATATGCATACCCTGAGACGGCTGAAATCCGCATCGCAGTGAATACTGATTATCCTGCGTGGGACCAGTTTGCGCAAGCATCCGCTGCATATGAAACGCTGCATCCCTATGCGCCTTTTCTTGTGGCAGCGGCAGGACTGGCAATTCTTGCATGGTTTGTGTTATGGTTGTTTTTGAATGTTATGACAGGCTGGCGCAGGGAAAAGGGCGAGGAGGAAGCAAAGCTTGTCCTGTGCTGGTTTGATTTGGTGCCGACGGAAGCGGCTGCCGCATTAGGAGGGCTTACCGCCTTTGGCTGCATCTGGTTTTTAAAATTGTTTTACAGCAGTTTTTCAGGCAGGGCGCTTGCCTATGTCTGCCATCATCGCATACAGGCAGTCCTTGTTGCAGGGGCGGCGGGCTGTCTTGTCAGTTTTTTGTTCTGCCTGTTCTGGTACAGCCTGATACGCAGGATATGGGCGCATACCCTGATAAAATCCAGCCTTATCAAATGGTTGTGGGACAATGTGCTGTTAAAGCTGTGCCTGCTTATAAAGAAGCTGTTATGGAAAGTGTATGATAACAGCAATGCGCTGCTTCGCTGTATTCTGCTGTATGGCAGCACTATGTTTGTGAATGCTTTTATGGGAGCGTTCATCTGCTTTTTCTGGCAGCGATCCAGCAGCATAGTAACGGTGCTTTTGCTGCTGGGCATTTTGCTGGTGTTTGACGGTGTCGTACTTTATCTGTGGCTTTTCAGTCATTTAAAGCGGAAGCAGATTATAGACGGTATTGCGCGGATACGGGACGGGGAAGTGGCTTGGCAGGTGCCCGTGCAAAAGATGCATGGCGAAAATTTGAAGCTGGCAGAAGCAGTCAACAGCATTGGAGAGGGAATCAAGACTGCCGTTGAAACTTCCATGAAGGACGAGCGGCTGAAGGCGGATTTGATTACTAATGTATCACACGATATTAAGACGCCGCTGACAAGCATTGTGAATTATGTAGATTTGCTGAAACGGGAAAAGATTGAGAGCCAGCCGGTAAAGGGGTATATAGAGGTGCTGGAAGCCAAGTCGCAGCGGCTGAAACAGCTTACGGACGATTTGGTGGAGGCTTCCAAAATTTCCTCAGGTAACATTACCCTGATTATGGAAAAAATCAATTTGACGGAGCTGCTGCAGCAGTCACTGGGAGAATTTTCGGAAAAATTTGAGGAGAAAAATCTGCAGATTGTGGAGGATTGTCAGGGCGATGCCTTCTACATAGAGGCAGACAGCCGCAGAATCTGGCGTGTGATAGAAAATCTGTTTCAAAATATTTGTAAATATGCGCTGGAAGGAACCAGAGTCTATCTCGATATCGGGCAGGCACCGGAGAAAGAAGAGGTAGTGCTTTCCCTGAAAAATATTTCCGCACAACGCCTGAATATTCGGGCGGAGGAGTTGACGGAGCGCTTTATTCGCGGAGACGTGTCCCGCAGTACGGAAGGAAGCGGACTGGGGCTCTCCATTGCCAAGAATCTGACAGAGCTGCAGAACGGGACATTTGAAATTTATCTGGACGGGGATCTGTTTAAGGTGACGCTGACATTTCCGCTATATATACAATAGAATCCACCCATCAAAAACCGCCGCTACAGGCCCTGCCTGTATACGGCGGTTTTAATTTGGAAAAAATTTGTTTTCTGTAAGTGTTTTTTTATTTTGCTTCGTATTATATATGACCGGTCAATAAATGAACTGTTAGAGAAAGGAGGACCTGCATTGAATGATAAAAAAGTAATTTCGGCAATCATCAGGCAGGATGAGCAGATATTCGCTTTTGTCATAGAGAAATATTCCAGACTTCTCTGGAAGATTGCAGCTTCTATTCTTATAAATGCAGCTTCCGTGCAGGACGTGGAAGAATGTGTGGCGGATGTGTTTATTTATCTGTGGCAGCATCCTGAAAAATATGACCCTGACAGGGCGAAATTATCTTCATATCTTTCCGTGGTGGCGAGGTCAAAGGCGGTTGACAGATATCGTCTGATTCTCAGAAAAAGAGAAATACCCATGGAGAAAGTTCTGGTGAAAAGCCTGCAATATGCAGAAGTAAAAGCGGCAGATGCAAAAAAGGAAAAGCTGCGGTCCTGCGTGGAAGAATTGGAGGAGACGGAAAAAGAGCTGATTATAAGGCGGTATTACTATGAGCAGAAGCCGGCGGAGATTGCACTTGCGCTGGATATGCCAAAAAAGCAGGTAGAAAATAAATTATATTATGTGAGGCAGAAGTTGAAAAAAATGATGGAAAAGCAAAAAGGAGCTGAAGCTGATGGAAAAATATAACAGGAAGAATTTAAAAAATATACAAAGAATTGTGCAAAAGAAGACGGGAGCCTCTATTGACGCAGGTCAGAGTACAGGAGGAGCCAAAAGCGGGCAAATGCTGCTTTTGGTGTGCAGCCTGCTGTGTTTTATGACCTTATGTGCATTTGCCTACGCAAAATTTTCGGATTTAAACGGCGACGAAGCGGGATTTGCAGCCGTTTATCAGGGGGAGGGCAGGTTTGAAATTGTGATTGTCAACGATTCGGACAAAGAATTGAAGCTGCAGAATAAAGTAAGAGTTATGCAGTGGTCGACGGGGGCGGAAGTAGAAGGGGACAATGAAAAAATTAAAATGGAAATTTCGGCAATAGCGCCCCATTCGCAGGGAATTGTTGTGATTGATATATCAGAAGGGTACGATATTGACGCGATGGAGGAAAAACTGCCGGAGGGAGACAACTATTATTTTGTGTTGACTAATCACAATTTTGCCTTTGGACAGGACTGGCTCTGTTTTTTTGATTTTGAAGTAGAGCGTACGGAGGAGGTAGCAAGTCATATGCTTGCGGCAATGGAAGAGCGTGAGGAGAGAAAGGAATTGTCCGAGAGCCGGCAGTATGAAACCGGCAGCCTGATTTATCAGGACTGGCTGTGGCCTACAGTCAGCCATAATGTGTCCGGATTTTATGGCAGACGGGAAAACGGAACGGATTCGGACCATATTAACATTGCAGGAACAATGGGAGATGAAGTCTATGCAGTTGCAGACGGTGTGGTGACAGAGACGGCATTTGAAAGTACCTACGGAAATGTGATTGTAGTGGATTTGGGGAACGGTATCACAATCCAGTATGGGCATTTGCAGGAGATACAGGTTTCCGAAGGAGAAGAAATAAAACAGGGGCAGGTCATAGCCACACTCGGCAGGAGCGGCATGGCAACAGGCGCCAATCTGTTGTTTGCTGTAACTGCAGATGGGGAAAAGGTCAATCCATTGACGACGGAGTAAAGCGCATATCGGTATCAAACCCAGAGCCCATAGCTCCAGCGGCATGTCTGCGTGGAGCGATGGGCTCTTTCTGTCTCTTATGCAGAGGATTCGCCAGTAAAAAGTAAAAAAATTTTTCTTTCCTACTTGACATTGAACCTTATTGGTGATATGGTTAATTACATAAGTAATGAACCAAAAGACTTCTGATATCAAAAGGATAAAAGTACAATAAAAAAGCGAAATAGAAGAGTGGTGTGAAATAGGAGAAAAGGAGGAGAATTGGTGAATGAAATTTTAACGCAGGAAAAATCTATATATCTGCAAATCAGCGAAATGCTGGAAAACGATATATTACGGGATATTCTGCTGGAGGAAGAAAGAGTGCCCAGCACCAATGAACTGGCAAAGCTCTACGCAATCAATCCTGCTACGGCGGCGAAGGGCATCAACATATTGGTGGAGCAGGAGATTTTATACAAGAAGAGAGGGATTGGTATGTTTGTAAAGGCAGGAGCAAAAAGCAAGATTAGAAAGAGACGGCAGAGCAAATTTTTTGACAATTATGTTAGAAAGCTGCTGGAGGAAGCAAAGAGCATCGGCATTACCAAGGAAGAATTGGTAGTTATGATAGAAGAGAGCAAATAGGAGACGGATACACCGGACGTAAGTTATAAGCTTTGTCATTATCGAAAATCGTAAAACAAAGAAAGGAATGAAAAATAAGATGACAGATGAAAAACTGGTATGCAGCAACATTACAAAGACATATGGGAAAAAGGACGTGCTGGTGAATGTAAGTCTGGAGCTGGAAAAGGGCAAGATTTACGGGCTGATAGGAAGAAACGGCGCAGGCAAGACAACGCTGCTCTCTATTCTTTCCGCACAGAATCCGGCAAGCGCAGGAACGGTTATGCTGGGAGAGGAGCCGGTATGGGAGAACCGAAAGGCGCTCGACCACATTTGTTTTTCAAGGGAAATCAACGCGCTTGGGGCAAACGGGCAGGGCAATGGATACAAGGTAAAGGATTATTTGCGCGCTGCTTCCATCTATCTGCCAAATTGGGATAAGGAGATGGCGGACAGGCTGATAAAAGAATTTGACTTGGATGTAAAAAAGAAAGTGATTAAGCTGTCAAAAGGCATGTTGTCCATGCTTACCATCGTGATTGCGCTGGCGAGCAAAGCGGATTTCACTTTTTTGGATGAGCCCGTGGCAGGGCTTGACGTGGTGATGCGGGAATATTTCTACCGGACTCTTTTAGAGGAATTTACGGAGAGCGGACGTACCTTTGTGATTTCCACGCATATTATTGAGGAAGCCTCCGACGTGCTGGAAGAGGTGATTATGCTGGATAAAGGGCAGATTATTTTAAAAGAAAATACGCAGGCGCTTTTAGAAAGAGCCGTACATGTAAGCGGAAAAGAGGATGTGGTAGATGCCGCGACAAAAGGACTTCACTGTATGCATGAGGAAAGAGTCGGAAGGAGCAAGGGCGTAACCATACTGCTTCGCGAGGGAGAGCATATAGAAGGGAATGCTGAGCTGTCGGTACAACCGGTAAATCTGCAGCAGGTGTTTGTAGCATTACAGTCAGAAGAGAGGCAGGCAGGATAAAAGTAGGACGGCGCAGATAGAAGGAAACCTGAAAATGAAAGGTTTAAGCGCAGCGCAGAAATGGAGAAAAAGATGGATGGATTAATAAGAAATCTGCGGTATTGGAGCAGGACGATAGGACAGATGGTGCTGATGATTGTCGCTATGGTGTTTGGCATCAGCATTGTGACGGAATTAGAGGAAATTGGCAATATTCCCCTTGCATTTTGTGTGACAATGTCCCGATACGGGGCAATGTATATGATTATTATCATGGGAATATTGGGATTGACGGTGATAAACACTTATATGCCGTTTACTCTGTCCATGGGAAGCACCAGAAGGGACAGCTTTATCGGTATGGAAATTATGCTGCATCTGGCAGGGCTCTTTACGATTGGCATCATAATAGGCGCAGGTATTTTTGCCGGCAGACAGGTAAACGTTATGTTGTTTGTCAGCAGCATATTGCTCTTGACAGCTTCCGTGGCCTTGTGCAACCTTGTAGGCTGGGTATATCTGCGATTTGGAAAGACGGTTGGGCTGACGCTGTACATTTTGCTGGTAATTGTCGGAACGCTTGGCATAGGTATGCTGGCGGCAGTGAATGAAGAGGGAGGGCCGGAGAAATTAGGCATGCCGCATTTGCCGGCGGCAGGCTGGGGAATGCTTGCTGTGGCTGCAGCGATTGCGGCAGATACCATTTTGATTCTGCTGTATAAAAAAGAAGTAAAGAAACTGGTTGTGAGGGTTTGATGCAGGAAAGATTAAAAATCGGAAATGAGGATAAACATGGGTAAACAGATAAAAAATATAAAAGATACGTGGTGTTGTCTGCGTGAAGAACTATTTGTACCGATTGTAAGCATTGCCTTTGGAATGTTGGGAAGCCTGCTGATGCTCTTTATTGAAAAGGTGGGCATGGCGAATGAGGAAAAACCGGAGTGGTTTCTGCTGGGGACAGTGATGGCGCTTGTCGGCTGTGTGATGCTGGGAATCATCACGGGTATGATAAGCTATGGACAGAGTTTTAATATGATGGTTACCATGGGAAGGACCAGAAAAGAGTTCTATATTGCCAATTTTGTGTCGTCCATCATCAATCATCTGCTTGGCATGGCAGCGATTCTTGTATTTGCCGTATTAGAGAGAGGCTTTGGCGGGCTGGTTTACAGGGAAGCGGAGTATAAAGCGATAGAAGGCTTTCTGTTTGACTGGCGCGTGATAATCGCGTATGTTTTGGGAATGGCTGTGCTGCGCACGATTCTTGGCGCTTTGTTTTTAAAGTTTGGCAATAAGCTTATGTGGGTGTTCTGGGGTATTTGGATGCTGGTGGGGGTGATGATAAAAGGCATATCGAAAGCCATGGAAAACAAAAATGCGGTTATGCTGTGGCTGTTAGAAGCGGGAAAGGGTTTTTTAAATCTGGCAAAGGTACTGCAAGTGCTTATCATGCTGGCAGTGAGCGCCGTCTTTGTTCTTTTCGCCTGGCTGATTACCAGAAAAAGAGCGGTGACGGTATAAAGAGCACGAGAATGAAGAACAGCGCCTTTGTATAGGCGCCTACACGTGAAGCAGGAAAAATGCGCCGTCATAAGGGAATTCCCTATGGCGGCGCGTTGATATACATAACAATAAGACCTGCAAAGCGTGAATTCTATTGGTTATGAGTCCAGATTGGTTACTGCGGTGGAGAGCATCAGCTTGATACGGTTTAACTGGTTTACTTCGCTGGCGCCCGGGTCGTAATCGACGGCAACAATATTAGAAGCCGGATACTGTCTGCGCAGCTCCTTGATAACGCCTTTGCCGACCACATGGTTTGGCAGGCAGCCAAAGGGCTGGCAGCATACGATATTGGGCACGCCGCTGTGAATCAGCTCCACCATCTCGCCGGTTAAGAACCATCCCTCGCCGGTCTGGTTGCCGATGGATACAATGGGTTCGGCATATTTTACCAAATCCCGTATATGGGCGGGCGGTGTAAAATGCCGGCTCTTTTTGAATTCTTTTGCGGCCGCGCCGCGCAGTTTTTCAATTGCCCATATGCCAAGGGAGGAGATGCGTGCCGCTTTTTTGCTCATGCCAAGCTCCTCTGCTTTATATATCTGGTTGTAGAAGCAGTAGAGCATAAAGTCAATCAGGTCCGGCATAACTGCCTCCGCGCCTTCTGCTTCCAGAAGCTCTACAAGGTGGTTGTTGCCGGCAGGCGAGAATTTTACCAGAATCTCACCGACAATTCCCACCCGGGGTTTTTTCATATCCTCGTGTATGGGAACGGCGTCAAAATCTCTGATAATTTGTCGGCAGATACGGTTAAAGCGGAAGAAATTCATGTGTTTGCCGGAGACGAAATCCTGCGTGACTTTCAGCCATTTTTTATGCACGGCATCGACGCTGCCGGCTTCCTTTTCATAGGGACGCATCCGATAGACGCAGCGCATAAAGATATCGCCGAAGACGGCGCCGTAAGCGGCGCGCATCAGCAGATTGGCATTCAGGTGGAAGCCCGGATTGCTCTCGATACCAGCCAGATTTAGGGAAATAACGGGTATCTGTGCCATGTCGGCCTTTTCCAGCGCACGGCGGATAAAGCCGATGTAGTTGGTGGCACGGCAGCCGCCTCCTGTCTGCGACATAATGATAGCAGTGCGGTTTAAATCGTATTTGCCGGATAATAATGCCTCCATAATCTGCCCCACCACCAAAAGGGAGGGATAGCAGGCGTCGTTGTTGACATATTTCAGTCCCATGTCCACAGAGTGTTTGTTGTCGTTGTTTAAGACAACAAAGTTGTAGCCGCAGGCGTTGAAGGCGGGCTCCAATATCTCAAAGTGTATGGGAGACATCTGCGGGCAGAGTATGGTGTAATTTTTGCGCATTTCCTCCGTAAAGGATATTTTTTTGATGGCGGAGGAATGAAGCGTCCGCTGCTTTGCCTGTTTTTCCCTGACGCGCAGGGCGGAAAGGAGGGAGCGGATACGGATACGCGCCGCACCTAAGTTGTTTACTTCGTCAATTTTTAGGCAGGTATATATTTTGTCGGAGCCGGAGAGGATATCGTTAACCTGGTCGGTCGTGACGGCGTCCAGTCCGCAGCCGAAAGAATTAAGCTGTATCAAATCCAAATCTTCCGTTGTCTTGACATAGCTTGCCGCCGCATAGAGGCGGGAGTGGTACATCCACTGGTCGGAAACAATCAGCGGGCGTTCGGGACAGCCCAGATGGGAAACGGAATCCTCTGTCAGGACAGCAATGCCATAGGAAGTAATCAATTCGGGAATGCCGTGGTTGATTTCCTGATCGATGTGGTAAGGGCGTCCGGCAAGCACAATGCCGCGCTTTTTGTTTTCATGCATCCAGCGAAGGGTTTCTTCTCCCTTTTTCTTGATGTCTTCCCTTGCGGCGGACTGTTCCGCCCATGCTGCCAAAACCGCTTCCTTTATCTCTGCGGCGGGCAGTTCTTTGAATTCCTTGATAAGAGCCGCGGCAATCGTGTCGGGGGACTTAAAGGACATAAAGGGATTGCGGAAGATGACCTCGCCCCGTCCGATTTCCTCCACATTGTTCTTAATATTTTCCGAGTAGGAGGTGACGATGGGACAGTTGTAGTGGTTATTGGCGCCCTCTACTTCGTCGCGCTCATAAAACAGGGCGGGGTAGAAGATAAAGGGAATGTTCTGCTTAATCAGCCATGTGACATGCCCGTGCGCCAGTTTCGCGGGGTAGCATTCCGACTCGCTGGGAATGGATTCGATGCCAAGCTCGTAAATTTTTCGGTTGGAGGCAGGGGAAAGTACCACCTGATAGCCCAGCTTGGTAAAGAAGGTGAACCAGAAGGGGTAATTTTCATACATATTGAGCACTCTTGGAATGCCCACCTGCCCGCGCACTGCCTTATCCGGAGAGAGCGGCTCATAGGAGAAGAGACGTTTTAGCTTATAGTCGAAAAGATTCGGCACATCGCTGGCAGTCTTATCCTTGCCAAGTCCACGCTCGCAGCGGTTGCCGGAAATATACTGTCTGCCGCCGGAAAACTTGTTGATGGTGAGGCGGCAGTTGTTGGTACAGCCGCGGCACTTTGCCATGCTGGTTTCAAACTGCAGCTCACAGATTTTTTGGAAGGAGAGCATGGTAGTCTCGTATCCTTCTTCGCAGCGCTCCCTTGCAATCAGCGCGGCGCCGAATGCGCCCATGATGCCGGCGATATCAGGGCGGATTGCCTCGCAGCCCGCAATTTTTTCAAAGCTGCGCAGTACGGCGTCGTTGTAGAAGGTGCCGCCCTGTACGACAATATTTCGTCCAAGGGAAGAAGCGTCGGAAACCTTGATAACTTTAAACAGGGCGTTTTTGATGACGGAATAGGCAAGGCCTGCGGAGATATCCGCCACGGAAGCGCCTTCCTTCTGCGCCTGCTTTACTTTGGAATTCATAAAAACCGTGCAGCGGGTTCCCAAATCAATGGGGTGCGCGGCAAAAAGCGCAGCGTCGGCAAAATCCTGCACGGAATAGTTTAAGGATTTTGCAAAGGTCTCGATAAAGGAGCCGCAGCCTGAGGAGCACGCTTCGTTGAGCTGCACGCTGTCGACGGTATTGTTTTTGATTTTGATGCACTTCATGTCCTGTCCGCCGATGTCTAAGATACAGTCCACAGCGGGGTTAAAGAAAGCGGCGGCATAGTAGTGGGCGACGGTCTCTACTTCCCCGTCGTCTAATAGAAAGGCTGCCTTCATCAGTGCTTCCCCATAGCCGGTGGAGCAGGCGCGCACAATTTTTACACCCTCGGGAAGGAGGGAATAAATTTCCTTTAAGGAGCGGATAGCCGTATTGAGGGGGCTTCCGTCATTGCTGCTGTAAAAGGAATAGAGCAGTCTGCCGTCCTCTGAAACCAGCGCAATCTTGGTGGTGGTGGAGCCGGCGTCGATGCCAAGGTAAGCGGCGCCCTTGTAAGAGGCAAGCTCCGCGGTCCGTACATGATGCCTGCTGTGGCGCTCCTGAAACGCTCTGTAAGCCGCTTCATCCGCAAAGAGGGGCTCCATGCGCTCCACTTCAAATTCCATCTTGATTTCGGAGGAAAGTTTGCCCACCATTTCTTCCATGGTGTAAGAAATTTCCTTTTTTGCGTGTAAAGCGGAGCCGATTGCCGCAAAAAGGTGCGAGTTATCCGTATCTATAATATGAGCCTCATCCAATTTCAGGGTGCGGATAAAGGCAGCTTTTAATTCGGAGAGAAAGTGCAGGGGCCCGCCGAGGAAAGCAACATGTCCTCTGATGGGCTTGCCGCAGGCAAGACCGCTGATGGTTTGGTTGACTACCGCCTGAAAAATGGAGGCGGACAAATCCTCTTTGGTAGCGCCCTCATTGATAAGGGGCTGGATATCCGTTTTGGCAAATACGCCGCAGCGCGCGGCGATGGTGTATAGGGACTGGTAGTTTTTTGCATACTCATTGAGACCGGAAGCATCCGTCTGAATCAGGGAAGCCATCTGGTCGATGAAGGAGCCGGTGCCGCCGGCGCAGATACCGTTCATACGCTGTTCCACATTGCCGCCTTCAAAATAAATGATTTTGGCGTCCTCGCCGCCCAACTCTATGGCGACGTCCGTCTGGGGGGCAAGCTCCTTTAGGGAAGTGGCAACGGCAATGACTTCCTGCGTAAAGGGAACGCCTAAATGATTGGCGAGGGTCAGGCCGCCGGATCCGGTAATCATAGGATGCACCGTAATGTTGCCGAGCTTTTTATATGCTTTTTGCAAAAGGGAGGAAAGTGTCTCCCTGATATTGGCAAAATGTCTTTCGTAGTCGGAGAACAGAATGGTATGCTGTTCATCGAGAATTGCAATTTTGACTGTAGTGGAGCCGATATCAATACCAAGTGTATATGTCATATAAAATCATTCCTTTTTTCTTTGATTTCCGTGCAAATGCTTTACCGCACGGCATAAGCACGTATATTATACGACAGGAAACGACAAATTGCAACGAACAACGCGGGAATCTTTTCTGAAACAGTCAGGAAAAAATATAAAACTTTTCCAAAATTTATATGAAAAATTGCCGTAGCCGTTTACTTTGGAATTTAGGAATGTTAGAATATATGCAGTCGTTTATTTTGAAATGACCCACGTGGGAGGAATGATATGAGACCAATGAGCCGGTTTGAAAAAAAATTTGGAAAATACGCAATTCCGAACTTGTCCACAGTACTGATAGCGTGCTATGCAGTCGGATATATCATACAGCTTATCAACGGTAACTTTCTGTATTATCTGACGCTGAATCCTTATGAGATACTGCACGGACAGGTGTGGCGGCTGGTGAGCTGGGTGTTGGTACCGCCTTCCATGGGTAATATTTTCACGACCCTGATTATGCTGTATTTTTACTGGAGTATTGGAACTACCTTAGAGCGTACATGGGGAACGTACCGGTACAATGTGTACATTTTTTCAGGGATGCTCTTTACCGTGCTTGGCAGTTTTATCGCCATGGGAGCGGCTTATCTGTTTTATGGGGAAGCGTGGGGACTTTCCAGTTTGGGAAAACTGATTTTTCAGGCTGGTTCGGTGTATTTCAGCACCTATTACATTAACATGTCTATTTTCCTTGCTTTTGCAGCAACCTTCCCGGACGTGCAGGTGCTCCTCATGTTTTTGGTGCCCATCAAGGTAAAATGGCTGGGCATTGTGTATGCAGTTATCATTGGTTTTGAATTTATTGGAAGCAAGGGCAATGTATTACTGGGCGGGCTTGTTACCGTCAATTTCAGTTTCTTCCTGCGGATTGCCATATTGTCCTCCCTGCTTAACTTTATCGTCTTTTTCTTTACCTCGCGGAACCGCATTATCCGCAGTCCGAAGCAGATGAAGCGGCAGTATGAATATAAACGGGAGGTACACCGCAACACGGCGGTCACAAAGCACAAATGCGCTATCTGCGGCAGGACGGACGAGTCCAATCCGGAGCTGGAATTTAGATTTTGTTCCAAGTGCAACGGCAACTATGAATACTGTCAGGAGCATTTGTTCAGTCACAAGCACATTTTGTAGGCGGTAATCTCACAATTACCCGAATCCTGATAGATGAAGGAAGGAAAGAATATGGAAAAAGAAGCGCTGTTTGCCGCTAAACTGGCAGAACTGAAAGAGCTTGCCAAAACGCAGGATCATTTTCTTACAAAAGAACAGGTAGAGGAAGCGTTTGCCGGTTTTGAACTGACAGAAGACAAGCTTTCCATGGTACATGCCTATTTGCAGAAATATGGCATTGGCGTGGGGGCGCCGTTTGATGCAGAGGCAAATTTGTCTGTGGCGGAAAAGGACTACCTGAAGCTTTATCTGGAGGAGATTGCCGTGTTTGCAAAAGTCGATGCCGCGGAAAGAAACGCCGTTTTTCAGGCTGCGGCTTTCGGGGAAGAAGCGGCGCAGGAAAGGCTGATTACGATGCTGCTGCCACAGGTTGCGGACATGGCAAGGCTGTATGCAGGACAGGGTGTGCTTTTAGAGGATTTGATAGGAGAAGGGAATGTAGCCGCAGCAGCGGGGGTAAGAATGCTGAAGACGGCACGGGATACCGGCGGAGCGGAAGCGTTTTTGGCAAAGCAGATTATGGAGGCAATGGAAGGTCTTGTGGCGGAAAATGCCGCAAAGAACAAAAAGGAAGAACGGATTGCAGACAGGGTGAACAAGGTGGCAGATGCGGCAAGAAAGCTGGCAAAAGATTACGGGAGAAAGGTAACGATAGAAGAGCTTGCCGCGGAGGGAAAATTTTCTGTCAAGGTAATTGAAGAAGCGGTCCGTATCAGTGGCGGAAAGATAGAGGATTTGGCATGAGGGAGTGTCAGTACGCGGATTATAAGTACATTATGCAGGATGTTTCAAATATTTATCTGGGGGCAAAGTATACATACGAGGAGTTGACGGAGGACGAGGAGATTCCTTTTAAAATCAAATCGCTCGTAAACAGGTATATTAAGCCGGAGCTTGAAGACTGGGCTGTATCGCTGGAAAGCCATTTTTATTACATGGAAGAAAAAGGCTTTGCCTACCAGACCTTTTTGCAGCTAAAAACCAAGGTAAAAATCAGCGTTTTGGAACAGAAAAAAAGATTTGGAAGCAAAGGGGAGCCGGTCTATGCGAGCCGCACCCTGAAGCTTCAGGATTTTGTAAAAATACCGCCAAAAGAGAAGGAGGAAAAAGGGATTCTGATACAGGAAATTTCTTTTTCCAAGCTAGCGCTTGCGGCGACCGTATAAAAATTTGTAAAAGGGATTTGGGCCAGCGCGCTGACTGCCGCAAATCCGCCGGTTTATCTTTGAGCGAAACCAAAACAGCGCAGAAATGGAGAACAGAATGAAAGTAGAAGAACTGACAAGCTATGAATTGATAGAGAGGAGGACGATTGCAGATTTAAATTCCGAGAGTTATCTTTTGCGGCACAAAAAGACTGGCGCAAGAGTTGCCCTTTTGTCAAATGATGACGACAATAAGGTATTTTACGTAGGGTTCCGTACCACGCCTGTAAACAGCACCGGTGTGGCGCATATTCTGGAGCATTCCGTGCTGTGCGGCTCAAAGAATTTTCCGGTGAAGGACCCTTTTGTGGAGCTGGTAAAAGGTTCTTTAAATACTTTCCTGAATGCGATGACTTATCCGGACAAGACACTGTATCCGGTGGCAAGCTGCAATGATAAGGATTTTCAAAACCTGATGCATGTATATTTGGATGCGGTATTTTATCCCAATATTTACAAAGAAGAAAAGATTTTTATGCAGGAGGGCTGGCATTATGAGCTTTCCGGCAGGGAGGAGCCGCTTACCTTAAACGGCGTGGTCTACAATGAAATGAAGGGCGCCTTTTCTTCGCCGGACGAGGTGCTTACGCGGGAGCTGAGCAATTCTCTTTATCCGGATACCACCTACAGCTTTGAATCGGGCGGAGACCCGCAGGATATTCCAAAGCTTTCTTACGAAGAATTTTTAAATTTTCATAGAAGCTATTACCATCCTTCCAACAGCTATATTTACCTCTACGGAGATATGGATATGGCGGAAAAGCTGGACTATATTGACAGGGAATACCTGTCCCGCTTTGAGGAAAGGCAGGTGGATTCCCATGTGCAGAGCCAGCCGGCTTTTGCAGCGCTAAACAGGGTGGAAAAGGAATATCCCATAGGGGACGAGGAAGACGAGAAAGGGAATGCCTATTTTGCGTACAGCATGTCCGTGGGCGATACGTTAGATAAGGAGCTTTATGTGGCTTTTCAGATACTGGACTATGCGCTCTGCTCCGCGCCCGGCGCGCCTTTAAAGCAGGCGCTTACCGATGCCGGTATCGGTACGGATATTTACAGTATTTATGACAATGGCATCAAGCAGCCTTATTTCAGTATTGTTTCCAAAAATGCAGATGCAGGGCAGGAGGAGGCATTTCTTCAAGTGATTCGCAGGGTTCTGGGAGAAATCGCGGAGAAGGGCTTTGACAAAAAGGCGCTGTTAGCAGGTTTAAACTATTTTGAGTTTGAATACAGGGAAGCGGACTTTGGGCGTTATCCGAAGGGGCTGATGTACGGACTGCGTATGCTGGATAGCTGGCTTTATGATGATAATAAGCCTTTTATCCATGTGGAAGCAAATGAAACCTTTGCCGCGCTCAGGAAAAAGGTAGAAACCGGATATTTTGAAGGGCTTGTGAAGAAGTATCTGATAGAGAATCCTCACAAATCCCTTGTGGTGCTTCTGCCCAAAAAAGGGCTTACCGAGCAGCGTGAGAAGGCACTCAGAGAGCAGCTTGCGGCGTATAAGGAGCAGCTTTCCGAGGAGGAGGTACAGGATATCATTGCAAAGACAGGGGCGTTAAAAGCATATCAGGATACGCCGGATACGGAAGAAAATCTGGCGAAAATTCCCATGCTCACCGTAGGGGACATCAAAAAAGAAGCGGCAGTATTTGTCAATGAGCTGCAAACGATAAACGGGACGGACTTTTTGTTCCATGAGCTGTTTACCAATGGCATCGGCTATCTGCGCCTGATGTTTAAGCTGGATAAGGTTCCGGAAAGGCTGTTCCCGTATCTTGGCATCCTGAAAGGGACGCTGATGCTTTTAAATACGGAGCATTACGCTTATGCTGAGCTGTTTAACGAAGCCAATATCAAAACAGGCGGTATCTCGGCAGATACCAATATCTATAGCAGTATCCGCGACGAACAGAAGCATACGCTGACGATGGAGCTAAAGACAAAGGTATTATATGAAAATTTAGAGGCGGCAGCAGACTTGATGAGAGAAATCATCATGACCTCGGATTTTTCTGACAAAAAAAGGATAAAAGAAATACTGGCTGAGGGTAAGTCCAGAATGCAGGGGCAGATGACAGCCGCAGGACACAGCGTTGCCATGATGCGGGCGATCTCCGGTGTATCGAAGACAGCGGCGTACTACGAACTGCTTTCCGGTATCGCTTTCTACAGGCTGGTGGAAGGGCTGAGTGCGGATTTTGAGGCAAAAGCAGCGGACCTTTCGGCAAATTTAAAGGAGCTTGCAGAGATTATTTTCAGACCCGAAAACCTGATGGTGGACTTTACAGGCAGCAGGGAGGCGGCAGGCAGACTTCCCGCAATTATAGAAAAATTAAAGGCATCCCTTTACCAAAATGACGTAAAAGAAGGCCGGTTTACGGTCAGCCTGCACAAGGTGAAGGAGGGCTACAAGACGCCGGGACAGGTACAATATGTCTGCCGCGCCGGCAATTTCAAGCAAAAAGGACTTGCTTATGACGGTTCGCTTCGTGTGCTGAAGGTCATGATGGGGTATGATTATCTCTGGAATCAGGTTCGCGTGAAGGGCGGCGCATACGGTTGTATGTGCGGTTTTGGCAAACAGGGAGACAGTTATTTTGTATCCTACCGCGACCCGAATCTGCAGAATACCATAGAAATTTATGAAAAGGCTGCGGATTATATCGCTTCCTTTGAGGCGGATGAGCGGGTCATGACCCAGTTTATCATAGGCGCTGTTAGTGAGCTGGACACGCCGATGAATCCTGCCGCAAAGGGTGCGTTTTCGCTGGGCGGCTATATGGCGGATATGACGGATGCCGATTTGCAGAAGGAGAGGGATGAACTGCTCGGCACCACGCCGGATAAGCTGAAAGAGACTGCCGGCTATATCAGGGCGTTTATGGCGGACGACTGTCTCTGCGTTGTAGGAAACGCCGAAAAAATCAGCGAGGCAAAGGAGTTGTTTGAAAAGGTGGAAAATCTTGTCGGTTAACGGCTATGCGGGAAAGGGAGGGGGTTTATGAAGGGATTGAAAAAGGTATTTTTGGCATTGCTTTGCCTGACATTCATTTTTGCGGGCTGCGGCAGCACCTACGACTCAAAAAGCGATTATTCCAATGGCGGCAGCGGCTATTATGCGACGCCGGATGCCGCAAACGGCGCAGGCATTTACACGGAAGATTCCGACTATTTTTATGAACCGTCAGATTCTTATGAAGGTTCTTATGAAAGTTCTTTTGCAGGTTCAGGAGAGAATGCGCGTGCAGGAAGAAAGCTGATTCGCACGGTGAGCCTGCAGGTGGAGACTATGGACTTTGACGCGCTGCTTTCCTATGTACAGAGCCGGACGCAGGAGCTTGGCGGGTATGTGGAGAAATTAAATTCTGACAATGGCAGCAGCTATTACAGTACAAATTACAGCGGAAGCGGTTACCGCAATGAACGGAATGCAAGCCTGACGCTGCGCATTCCCAAAAGTAATCTGGACATGTTCCTTTCGCAGGTTGCGGAAAACGGCAATATAACAAGCAGATCGGAACAGGAAACGGACGTGACGCTTGATTATGTGGATTTGGACAGCCACAAGGCCGTGCTTTTGGCGGAGCAGGAGAGGCTGCTTTCCTTCCTTGAGCAGGCGGAGACCGTGGAAGAGATGATTATGTTAGAGTCGAGGCTGTCGGAGGTCCGTTATCAGATAGAGAGTATGGAGAGACAGCTTCGTACCTATGACAATCAGGTGGAATACAGCACGGTTTATTTAAGCATCACCGAGGTGGTGGAGCTGACGCCTGTGCCGGTGAGACAGCAGACGACATGGGAGCGGATCGGCGACGGATTCATGAGCAGCTTAAAGAACATTGGAAAAGGCTTCCGTGAGTTCTTTGTCTGGTTTGTAACGGCACTGCCCTATCTGGTGCTGCTTGCAGCCGCTATTTTGCTGATTACCGTATTTACCATATTGGGCGTGAAGCGGAGCGCGGCAAAGAGAAAGAAACGTGCGGAAGCGTACAGGCAGCGCCAGCAGGAGTATATGCGCCAGATGCAGGCGCAGGGTATGTCCCCCGTGCAGGCGGCAGCGCATATGCAGAATATGACGGCGCAGGTACGGCAGCCGACAGTACAGCAGGGACAGACAGTGCAGAATGCAGCGCCCGCGCCGATGACACAGCAGGGAGGAACGAATGAGTGAAAGCACAGCCATGAGTGAAAACACGGCTTTTAAATCAGGGTTTGCCACGCTGATTGGCAGACCCAATGTGGGAAAGTCAACGCTGATGAACTGTCTGATTGGGCAGAAAATTGCCATTACCTCTGATAAGCCCCAGACCACAAGGAATCGGATTCAGACTGTATACACATCAAGCGAGGGGCAGATTGTATTTGTGGATACGCCCGGTATCCACAAAGCAAAAAACAAACTGGGGAATTATATGGTGAACGTGGCGGAAAAAACCATGTCAGAGGTGGACGTCATTCTCTGGCTGGTGGAACCCACCCGTTTTATCGGCGCAGGCGAGCGGCATATCATAGAGCAGCTGCAAAAGACGAAGACGCCGGTGATACTGGTTGTCAATAAAATTGACACGGTGAAAAAGGAACAGCTTTTTTCCAGTATTGATGCTTACAGGCAGCAGTATGACTTTGCAGAGGTAGTGCCGGTTTGTGCTTTAAAAGCAGATAATACGGATGAACTGATAAGGTGCATTATGAAGTACATGCCTTACGGACCGGCGTTTTATGACGAGGATACCGTGACTGACCAGCCTATGCGGCAGATTGTGGCGGAGCTTATCAGGGAGAAAGCGTTAAGGCTTCTCTCCGAGGAGATTCCTCACGGCGTAGCGGTCAGCATTGAAAGCTTGAAATACCGGAAAAGGATTGCCGATATCGAGGCTACCATTATCTGCGAGAGGGAGTCTCACAAGGGCATTATTATCGGCAAGAACGGCGCCATGTTAAAGAAAATCGGCTCCCTTGCGCGCCCTGAAATTGAGGATTTGCTGGAGAAGCAGGCGAATCTGCAGCTTTGGGTCAAAGTGAAAAAGGACTGGCGTGACAGTGATTTTCTTCTAAAAAATTTTGGTTATCACGAAAAAGATACCCGTTCATAACGCATAGAAAATAAAAATTCGCGAACCCTAATACAGTAAGAAAGTACAAAGGGGGCGCAAGATGAACGATGAAAATTACTGGAAGCAGTTTGTAAAAAGCGGCAGGGTGCAGGATTATCTGGCTTATGCCAAAGAAAGCGGACAAAAGAAGGAGGCTCCCGAAAAAGAGGGCGTATCTTGTGCAGGTAAGGCTCACGCCCGTGAAGGAAAAAATGTGGGAGAATACCCTTATGCAGGATTTTATTACGGTAACGGGAATGGTGTTGAGCCAGACGCCTATCGGTGAATACGACAGGCGGATATGTATATTAACGAAAGAGAGAGGGAAGATTTCTGCCTTTGCAAAAGGAGCAAGACGGCCCGGCAGCCGTTTTATGGCGGCAACCGGCCCTTTTTCTTTTGGACAGTTCAAATTATATGAAGGAAAAAATGCATATAATGTGGCTGAAGTCAATATCAGCCAGTATTTTGAGGAACTCAGGACGGACTACATAAGCGCTTATTACGGCATGTATTTTCTTGAGGTTGCGGATTACTATACAAGAGAAAACAATGATGAAAGAGAAATGTTGAAGCTGATATACCAGTCGATGCGGGCGCTTATTTCCCCGTCGCTTCCCAATCCTTTGGTAAAATGTATTTATGAGTTGAAAGCGCTTGCGGTAAACGGGGAATACCCGGGGGTGCCAACGGACAAAAAACTGCATGAATCAACCGTTTATACACTTCAGTTTATTGAGAAAGCTTCCGTGGAAAAACTTTATACCTTTTTGGTGAAGGAAGAAGTGCTCAAAGAGCTTGCGGATGTGGCGGCGCTGTACCGGCGGCGTTTTATGGACAGGCAGTTTAAAAGTCTTGAAATATTAGAAAGTCTGTGTTGAAAAACCATTATAAGTTCGCTATAATAAAGAATGGTGTTTTTGGGAAGGAACCATTGTAAGAGGAAATGCTGCCGCGGGAATTAGCAGCGGTGTGGAAAGGAAGCGTATGCAGGGAAAGAAATTAGGAGTTGTGCTGGCAGTATGTCTTGCACTGTGTCCTTTATTATCCGGCTGTGGCGAAGAGGAGGAGACGGTGCAGGTAACAAGCCTGCAGATAGGAAAGGATGGGAGTGTCACAAGCGACATTGTAGAAGAATTCGGAAAGGAAAATTATGCGCTGGAAAGTCTGGAAGCAATGATTTTGGAAGAGGCGGAGCGTTATAATGCCGGCGGCGCAGAAGCGGTATCCCTTCGCAATATTGCAATGTCTGAGGATGAGGAAGGAAAAGTACTGGTTACCATGCAGTATGCTTCCTGCAATGATTACATGAATTTTAACGGTGTGGAGTTATTTTACGGGACGCCGGCAGAGGCGGAAGCCGCCGGTTTTAAGCTGAACGTGGAATTAATCGGCGCATCGGACGCGGGCAGCAGGATCGGGCAGGCACAGATACTTGACATGAAGAATGCCCATATCCTGATTATCAGACAGAGCGCGCAGGTGTCGCAGGTAGTGCTTCCGGAGAAGATATTGTATATGTCGGAAGGAGTGCAGCTTGCCGGCAGCAGGACGGCGACGATGCCGGGACCGGAGGAAGATGCCGACATTACATGGACGGGTGAGCTGACATACATTTTAACAAAATAAGATAAATGGAAAGGTTTGGTTAGTAAAATGGAAAAAACAATGGAAAAAATCGTTGCGCTGGCAAAGGCGAGAGGTTTTGTATACCCGGGTTCGGAGATATACGGCGGACTTGCTAACACATGGGATTACGGTAATCTTGGCGTGGAGCTGAAAAATAACGTAAAGAAGGCTTGGTGGCAGAAGTTTATCATGGAAAACCCCTACAATGTGGGTGTGGACTGTGCAATTCTGATGAACCCCCAGACGTGGGTGGCAAGCGGGCATCTGGGCGGCTTTTCCGACCCGCTGATGGATTGCAGGGAATGTCATGAGCGTTTCAGGGCGGATAAGCTGATAGAGGATTACTGTGCGGAAAGCGGTTTGACGCTTCCTAAGAGCGTGGATGCGTTCAGTCAGGAGGAGATGAAAGCTTTTATTGAGGAGCACAATATTTGCTGTCCTACCTGCGGAAAGCATAATTTCACTGATATCAGACAGTTTAACTTGATGTTTAAGACTTTTCAGGGTGTTACCGAGGATGCCAAAAATACGGTATACCTGCGCCCCGAAACAGCACAGGGCATTTTTGTTAATTTTAAAAATGTGCAGCGCACCTCGAGAAAGAAAATCCCTTTTGGCATCGGACAGATAGGCAAATCTTTCCGCAACGAGATAACGCCGGGCAATTTTACTTTCCGCACGAGAGAGTTTGAACAGATGGAGCTTGAGTTCTTCTGCGAGCCGGACACGGACCTTGAATGGTTCGAATACTGGAGAAGCTTCTGTATCAACTGGCTAAAGACGCTGGGCTTAAAGGATGAGGAGATGCGTGTCAGGGATCATGAGAAGGAGGAGCTTTCTTTCTACAGCAAGGCGACCACCGATATCGAGTTTTTATTCCCCTTCGGCTGGGGCGAGCTGTGGGGGATTGCGGACAGAACCAATTACGATTTGACGCAGCATGCCAATGTGTCAGGACAGGATATGACTTACTTTGATGATACGAAAAATGAAAAGTACATACCCTACGTCATCGAACCGTCTCTGGGGGCGGATCGTATGGTACTGGCATTTTTATGTGCCGCCTACGACGAGGAGGAGCTGGAAGGCGGAGATATGCGTACCGTGCTGCATTTCCATCCGGCGCTTGCGCCCGTCAAGATAGGTGTGCTGCCTCTTTCCAAGAAATTGAACGAAGGCGCGGAGAAGATTTACGCCCAGCTTAGCAAAAAATATAACTGTGAGTTTGATGACAGGGGCGCCATCGGCAAGAGATACCGCCGTCAGGACGAAATCGGCACGCCTTTCTGTATTACGTATGACTTTGATTCTGAGACGGACGGCTGTGTGACGGTGCGTTTCCGCGATTCCATGGAGCAGGAGCGGGTTGCAGTCTCTGAACTGGATGCATATTTTGCAGAAAAATTTACATTTTAAAATAAGTCTGCGGCATAGGGCAGCTTTACGATTGGGAGGAAAAGGTATCGATGAAACCGGCAGGTGTAAATGAATTAAGAAGAATGTACCTTGATTTTTTTGAGAGCAAGGACCATTTGAAAATGAAAAGTTTTTCGCTGGTGCCACACAACGACAACAGCTTACTGATTATCAATTCCGGCATGGCACCCCTGAAGCCTTACTTTACGGGGCAGGAAATCCCGCCGAGGCGCAGGGTGACGACCTGCCAGAAATGTGTCCGCACGGGGGATATTGAAAATGTGGGCAAGACGGCAAGGCATCTTACCTTTTTTGAGATGCTGGGCAATTTTTCCTTTGGAGACTATTTTAAGCATGAGGCGATTGCCTGGAGCTGGGAGTTTCTGACAAAGGTGGTGGGTATGGAGCCGGAGCGGCTGTATCCTTCTATTTATTGTGAGGATGACGAGGCGTACGATATCTGGACAAAAGAGATTGGTGTATCAGGAGAGCGGATTACCCGTTTTTATAGGGACGAAAGCGGCAAGTGCGACAATTTCTGGGAGCATGGGGCTGGTCCCTGCGGACCTTGCTCCGAGATTTATTATGACAGGGGAGAGAAATACGGCTGCGGCAGACCCGACTGTAAGGTAGGCTGCGACTGTGACCGTTTTATGGAGGTGTGGAACAACGTTTTCACACAGTTTAACAACGACGGGCACGGCAATTATTCGGAGCTTGCACAGAAAAATATTGATACGGGTATGGGTCTGGAGCGCCTTGCCGTGGTGGTGCAGGACGTGGATTCCGTGTTTGATATTGACACCATGAAGGCAATCCGCGACCGCATCTGTGCCATTGCCGGCGTGGAATACCAAAAAGATGCTGCGGCAGACGTGTCGATTCGTCTGATTACGGATCATATCCGTTCCACCACCTTTATGATAAGCGATGGCATTATGCCCGGCAATGAGGGAAGAGGCTATGTACTGCGTCGTCTTATCCGCCGTGCGGCAAGGCACGGAAGGCTTCTCGGCATCAGCGGGAAGTTTATGGCGAACTTAAGTGAGACGGTGATTTCAGAGTGTAAGGACGGGTATCCTGAGCTTGAGGAGAAAAAGGCGTTTATTCTAAATGTACTGACGCAGGAAGAGGAGAAGTTTGATAGGACAATCGATCAGGGACTTGCCATTTTAGCGGATATGGAAGCCGAGATGGAAAAGTCGCAGAGCAAGGTTCTTGCCGGAGAAAACGCATTTAAGCTGTATGATACCTACGGCTTTCCCTTTGACTTGACGGAAGAAATTCTGGCTGAGAAGGAGCTGTCCGTGGATAAGGACGGTTTTGAGGCATGTATGAAGGAGCAGAAGGAGAAGGCAAGAAAAGCGCGTAAGGTGACAAATTATATGGGTGCGGATGCTACCGTATATGAATCGATTTCTACGGCGCTTACTACAGAATTTGTAGGCTACGACAGGCTGGAGCATACGTCAGAAATTACGGCGATGACGACGGAAACGGAGCTTGTGGATGCCCTTGCTGACGGCGATATAGGTACGATTGTAGTGAAGGAATCGCCTTTTTATGCCACCATGGGAGGACAGAACGGGGATAAAGGTGTCATTACCATGGCAGAGAGTGAGTTTGTTGTGGAGGATACCATAAAGCTGCCGGGGAATAAGACAGGACATATAGGCAGGGTTACGAAAGGTATGTTCAAGACGGGTGATGCCGTTACGCTTAAAGTAGAAGCATCAAACCGGCTGGATACCTGCAAAAATCACAGCGCGACTCATCTTCTGCAGAAAGCGCTCAGGGAAGTGCTGGGCACACATGTGGAGCAGGCGGGTTCCTTTGTGGACGGCGAAAGACTGCGGTTTGATTTTACCCATTTTGCAGCCATGACCGGAGAAGAGATTGCCAAAACGGAGGCGATGGTGAATGAGCAGATTGCGAATGCGCTGCCCGTAAAAACGCAGGTTATGAGCATAGACGAAGCGAAGAAAACCGGAGCGATGGCGCTTTTTGGCGAAAAGTACGGAGAAAAGGTGCGCGTGGTTTCCATGGGAGAATTTTCTACGGAGCTCTGCGGCGGTACGCACGTAGCAAATACCGGTGTAATTTCCGTATTTAAGATAATATCGGAGAGCGGTGTGGCGGCGGGTGTCCGCAGAATCGAGGCGCTGACGGGAAACGGCGTGCTGTCCTATTACAAACAGCTTGAGAAAACTTTGGAAAATGCGGCAAAAACCGTGAAAGCGACTCCGGCATCACTGGTAGAGAAATGTGCACACCTGATGGCGGAATTAAAGAGTCTGCAGGGTGAAAACGAATCCTTGAAAGCAAAAGCGGCGAAGGAAGCGCTCGGCGATGTGATGAATCAGGTAAAGGAGATAGCAGGCGTAAAGCTCTTGGCTTCCGGCGTGGAAAATGTGGATATGAACGGGCTGCGTGACCTTGGCGATTCCCTGAAAGAAAAAATCGGCGAGGGTGTGGTGCTTCTTCTTTCCGCACAGGGCGGTAAGGTCAATATGGTTGCCATGGCTACGGACGGCGCAGTGGCGAAGGGCGCCCATGCGGGCAATCTGATAAAGGGGATTGCCGCGCTTGTAGGAGGAGGCGGCGGCGGCAGACCGAATATGGCGCAGGCAGGCGGCAAGAATCCCGAGGGAATTTCGGCGGCGATTGCAGAAGCAGAAAAGGTGCTGTCTGCCCAGCTTGGATAGCGGAATTGCATAGAGGACAGGCGGGCAGAAAGGGCGTCATGTCTGCCCGCAGATTCTGGTGCATAAAAATTTTAAAAAAGTAGTTGACGACAGATTATTTTATGATATAATACTAATTGTGCATGTAGGTGTACATATTAACCCGTGTCAGTCGAGATGCTTGAAGGGACTGAAGGGAGGTCAGGTGGACAATGTCAAATGTCATCGTTAAAGAAAACGAGACTTTAGATAGCGCTTTACGTCGTTTTAAAAGAAGCTGTGCGAAGGGAGGTATCCAGCAGGAAATCCGCAAAAGAGAGCATTATGAAAAGCCCAGCGTAAGACGTAAAAAGAAATCTGAAGCGGCAAGAAAACGTAAATATAACTAATCAGAAAAGTCCCGGGTAACATATCTGGGACTTCTGTTTTATCAGAACTGTTTGGCGGCTGTTTGATGGAGGAGACGACAGGATAAAAGGTACGGGCAGCATGTGCTGCTTGAGAGGAAAGGGAAGAATATGTGGGAGATGAAACTGTTAGGTACGGATTTGTACCATCTTGTAGCAGCTTTTGTGATATATAGTATGCTGGGCGGGCTGGTAGAGTCAATTTATATGTCCTTTTGCAACCATAAACTGACGAATCGTGGGTTTGCCAAAAGCCCGTTTTGTCCTATTTATGGGTTTGGCGCCGTGTTTGGCTATTTGATTTTAAGCCCGCTGAGAAAGCAGTATGTCCTTTTGTATATTGTGGGCGCGCTTTTGGCGACTACCTTTGAATTTATAGTCGGCAAGGTAATGATACGCCTTTTTGGTGAACTGTGGTGGGATTATAATGACAAGCCCTTTAATTATAAGGGCATTATCTGTCTGGAAAGCACGGTGGCATGGGGATTTTATGCAGTGGGCATCATCTGCTTTTTACATGCAAGAATTTACGGGCTGATTGATATGATTTCTCCCCGCATTGGGATTGCCGTTATATCCGTGATTCTGATTATTGTATCGATAGATTATGTAATTCAGCTCTTAAAGGCATTTAAAGTGGATTTAAGCAAGCCGAAGGAAGCGATTGTGGAGAGGTACAAAAGCTTTCGCGCCAGATAGCAGCAGAACTCTTGGAATATATGCAGCCGCATTTCCATATCTTTTAGTAAAGAGGATAGGGAAGTGCGGCTTTTGTATGCAAAAATTTTAAAAAGAACCGCGGTATTTCTGTTTGCGCTGCTTGTGTTTCTGGAAAGCGGAATCCATGCAACGGCAGCCGATGTGCCGCTTCTTACACCCTCCGCCATTGTGATAGAAGCATCCACAGGGCAGGTTATCTTTGAAAAGAATGCGACGGAGCGCAGAAGTCCGGCAAGTATTACCAAAATTATGACGCTGCTCATTATTTTCGAGCAGTTAGAAGAAGGAAAAGTGAATCTAAAGGATGAAATCATTGTCAGCGCCTATGCCAAATCGATGGGCGGTTCACAGGTGTATCTGGAAGAGGGAGAGGTGCAGACCTTAGACACCCTGATAAAATGTATCACAGTTGCTTCCGGTAACGATGCTTCGGTGGCGGCGGCAGAGTACATAGCAGGTTCGGAAAGTGCGTTTGTGGAGATGATGAATGAAAAGGCGGGGGAGCTGGGAATGACGGATACACATTTTGAGGACTGCTGTGGCCTGACAGACTCCGACAATCATTATACGACAGCACGGGACGTTGCTCTTATGTCGAGGGAGCTTACGACCAAATACCCGGATATTTTCCGGTATTCCCAGATATGGATGGAGGATATCACCCATGTGACGGCACGGGGAAGCAGTACATTCACGCTGTCAAGCACCAACAAATTGTTAAAGCAGTACGAATGGGCAACCGGACTGAAAACGGGTTCCACGGATAAGGCCAAATATTGTATTTCTGCAACGGCAAGCAGGGACGGCATCGATTTGATTGCCGTTATTATGGGAGCACCGGACCCGCAGACACGGTTTCAGGAGGCGGCGACACTGCTAAATTACGGTTTTAACGTAAGCCACATTTATGTAGATGAAAACAAGGATGCGCTGCCAAATCTTGCCGTCGAGGGCGGCGTGGCAGAGCAGGTGCCCTTGGTTTATGCGGGAGAGTTCCGGTATCTTGACATTGAAGGCAATGATTTTGCAGGGGTGCAGAAGGAGCTGAGTCTGCCGGAAGCTGCGAAGGCGCCTGTTCAGGAAGGGCAGGCGGCAGGAGAAGCCATTTATTTTCTGAATGGACTGGTGATTGGCAGGGTGCCGGTGTTGTACGGGGAAAATGTGGAGAAAGCAGTGTACAAGGATTATCTGATGAAGGTGTTTGGACGCTTTTTGCTGTAAACGCTTCTCCCAAATATCCGCATGATGGAAGCGTCAGGGCGGCAGGCATGTTTGATGTCTGACCGCCCTGATTTGCGTGAAAACAGGAGGTGCTTATGGAAAATGCAAAAATGAGGAAAACCGCAGTTGTCACGGACAAGATTTTAAAGGTTTTACAGGGAGTTGCCGCCGCATGCGGTATTGTCTATCTTATTTTCACCGTATTGACGCTGCTCAATAAGTCAACGTGGAAAATCAGTACCGTCATGGGTCTTGTTTTGGCACGATGACGGTTATAGTTGTTGTTTACGCCATCAGGCTTATCCGCAAGCTGCTAGAGCCGATGAAAGAGGGCAGACCGTTTCATACAGGCATTTCCGCAATGATAAAAAGCCTCGCCTGGGTGACTTTGATTGGCGGAGCGGTAGTCAGGGTTTGTCAGACGGCAGCGGAGATTGCCGAAATCAAAGCGTGCGAATTTACGATGCTTTTTAACGAAAATGTATTTACAGAGTATTCCTTTCATTATATGATAGATCTTAACTTTATTGTAACAGCCTGTGTTCTGCTTTTCCTGTCCTGCGTGTTCCGTTATGGAGAGGAATTGCAGCGGGAGTCGGATGAAACATTGTGAGGTACTGGATGGGAAAGATTATACTTCGACTTGACAGAGTGATGGCGGACAGAAAAATAAGCCTGAAAGAACTTTCGGAGAAGGTAGGCGTTTTAAATGTAAACCTCTCAAAAATGAAAACCGGTAAAATCAGCGCGATTCGTTTTTCAACGCTTGCGGCAATATACGATGCGCTGAACTGCCAGCCGGGGGATATTCTGGAATTTACCCATGAGGGTGCGGACATATAAGTACAAATGAAATGGTTGCGCAGGGATATTGCCGCCTGTTATAATGATAAATGCTGGAGATAGGTGCCGGCGGGACAGGAGAGAGACAGCATGTTGGAAGTCATTTGTACGGTTTTTTTTATACTTTTGGTAATTGGCGTATGGATTATCTTGTATGATACCCATCATTTTGTTGTAAAAAAGTATCGGTTTGCTTCTCCCAAAATCAAAAAGCCGACCAGAATGGTTATGCTGTCGGATTTGCACAATTACCAGTATGGGCGGGAAAACAATGAGCTTCTTTTGGCAATTGATACGGCTGCGCCCGATATGATTGTGATTGCAGGCGATATGATAACGGCTTTCAAAAAAGAAAAATTTGACCACACACTGCGTTTTTTAAAGACGCTGCGGGACAAGTATCCGCTTTACTATGCCTATGGCAACCATGAGCAGAAAATTGAACTGCTGAAGAAGACATACGGGGATATGGGTGAGCGTTTTCGGAAAGGTCTGCAGGAAGCAGGCATAGAGCCGCTTCGCAACGGGCATGCTGCCCTGCCGGACAGAGGAATTGTTATTTACGGACTGGAGTTGGAACATACCTATTTTCAGCGTTTTACCAAAAAGGATATGACAGATGCCTATTTAGACAGTCTTTTGGGAAAATGTGACGAAGCCTGCTATAATGTGCTTCTTGCGCACAATCCTGATTATTTTCCTGAATATGCAAAGTGGGGAGCGGACCTTGTGCTTGCCGGACATGTGCATGGCGGCATTGTGCGGGTTCCCTTTTTGGGAGGACTTATCTCGCCGGCACTCCGCCTTTTCCCAAAATATGACGGCGGCCTGTACACGGAAGACAATTCCCAAATGGCGCTGGGCAGAGGAATCGGCACGCACAGTCCCAAGGTCAGGGCATTGAATCCGGCGGAGCTTTTGGTAATCGAGCTGGATAGTGCAGACGGTTGAGACATCGGTAAAAGCTTGGTATTAGGGATTTTACAAATCGGAATTCGAAAGAAGGATTATCATGAAATACTTGATAGATTTTACAGTTTTGTTTTTTTTATATGTTTTTGTCTTTTTTGGCCGGTGGAGAACCAAAGGCAGGGATGTATTGGTTGTCAACACACTGCTGTATATATATCTTTCTTTTGTGCTTTATTTTACCTTGATGCCGATAATCACATCCCTTCCCTTTATTTTGAACCATCCCTACAAGCCTATGAATCTGGTGCCGTTTATAGACGTATCAATGGGGAGGGGGGACTTTTTAAGGCAGATAATATTGAACGTTATCATGACTGTGCCGTTTGGCTTTCTATTTCCGCTGACCCGAAACAGAACTGCTCATTTTGGCAGAACGGTATTTTTTTGTCTTTTGATGAGTCTGTGCATTGAAATGCTGCAGCCTCTTATCAATGGTTTCAGAACCGCGGATATCACAGATGTAATTACGAATATGACTGGCGGCATACTCGGATATGTCTTTTATGTTATTTTCAGGCCCGTTACATTTTGGATTTTGGATAAGTTAAAAGCAAAGCATTAGAAAGCGGCTTTTCATAATTGGCGTAAGCCGGCAATATGTGACCCGCAAAAGCATACATATTTTTCTTGCATAAAACGACAAAACCGTATACAATAGACAATGCTTTGTAACATCCGATTCCCGATTGTGTGAGGAACACGGCGTATGCGCGCCCTTAAAGGAGGCAGAAATGGCAATACCCGTAAAGCTGGAGGTGTTTGAAGGACCTCTTGATTTGTTGCTGCATTTGATAGATAAGAATAAAATTGATATATACGATATCCCCATTGTGGAAATCACGGCGCAGTATCTGG
>ERZ779622.110-NODE-110-length-56796-cov-7.539998_pt1 | contig 56796 bp, 78 predicted proteins | sample MGYA00514188_ERZ779622 | MGnify/ENA primary metagenome ERZ779622 (study PRJEB29562, sample SAMEA4376702) | mouse gut metagenome | isolation source: Cecum | study: EMG produced TPA metagenomics assembly of the A DSS colitis mouse model was used to assess the... | reverse complement strand
CGGAATACGGGTTGCCTCCACCGTCTGCTGCACCGACAGCGCCGCCTTATTGGACAAGGCCGCACTAACGTTATGCAGCGCCGCACGGATATCAGCCAGCGTCCCCAGGCTGCCGGGCACCCAGGTATAGTTGGTTGCGCCCCCCTCTCCCAGGCTGACCGCTATACAGGTATACACCGTCCCGGTACTGGTATCCGTATACTTCTGACCCACGGCTCCCGCCGTGGCTCCCGTAGGCGCTCCTACGCCCTCCGCCGGGTCTACCTCTCCAAGCACCTCTGTCAGAGGCTTTCCGCCGCAGGTGAGGTCGTCCGCAATATTGGCCCCGGCCACCTGCCACACATACCCTTCCTCGCCTGCGGACACGCAGATGAACTCCTTCTTCGTTAGGATATTAAGGTAGTGCTGCCCCACGGTGCCCACCGTGGCCGCAGTAGGATCACCCTCATCCCACAGCGTCTGACATTTGCCCAACGCGTCCTTCATCCGCTGGAGGGTGACGATCCCAGCGGGGTCTATCGTCACCGAGAGCCGCGCATCTCTTCCAATCCGCAGAGTGCAGTAAATCTCCAGGAGGAAACTCTCCTTGTCCTCCGCCGGAATGACAACGCCCTTATCCTGCATCAGGAACAGCAATTTTTCCTCCGCTCCGGCCATATCCAGCTTCGCGTACACGCCGATCTGCCGGAGCAAATACTCTTCGCTGTTCCTTGCGCTGGATATCTGCACGGTGACAGTTTTCCCATCCGGGCCGTCCTGCTCATCCACCAGAGCCAGCTTCTGCTTCTGGTTCACCATGGCCGTCTGCTCCCCCAGCGCCGCCGGGTCAACAATACCGGACCCGCCGTAGGCGCTGGTCAGCTTCAGGGGATGCCCCGCCATCATCTCATTGAGCAGTTCAACCCCATTGCTTGTCACAGCCACATCACGCCAATGTGCCATTTTATCCGTCCTCCTTTTCCTTTGTCGGTACTTGGACGCCGACCTGCATATATACTCCCATCTGCGCAGCGAGCGCGGACGGCTCCAATTTTATGTGTGGTGCAAAGACCTCCGCCGGTATGGGGACATCCACGCCGACGCGCACATACCGCCCAAGCGCCACCCCGTTTGCCGCGGCCTTTGCCGGAGCCGCCTGCATAAAGTAGCTTACTCCGTCCATATGGGACCTGATGTTCTTGTAGTAATTGACCCGCTCCAGCACCCGTCTTTGCTTCTCCGAGTGGATACTGTCATCCGTGGTATTGATCCGCAGGCGGAAATGGTACGGCTCCCCGCCGTAATCAAACCACTCCTCCACGGTTGTCATCGGATAGATGGCCCTAATAGCCGTCTCCACCGCCGCTTTTGTCCCCAGCGTCTTATGCACCCGCCAACTGTCTTTCAGCGTCCGGCGCTTTTCTTCCAGAGGATAATCAGCGTCCCACCAGTCCACCTTGAAGTCATAGGCCAAAATATCAAGCAGCCGCTCGTCCAGCCGGTCGATGACCGGATAGATGCGCAGCTGCTCGATTTCCTCCGGGCGCCGGGCCAGCAGGTCAGCCATGGCCTCCGCCAGCGCCACCGCGGACGGGTCTTTTTGCAGGGCGGGCGGCAGCGTGGCCACAAGGTTCTCGCGGGTCAGGCCATGACTATTCATCCTCATAGCCCCCGTTCGTGATGGTGACGGTCCCGACCCTCGCTACCTGCGGCACCTTCTTGTCCCGCCCATCCCGCAGCGCGGTAAAGGCGGGGGCGGTCAGCTCGATCCGCTTGATGCCGGTATGGTAGAGATATTCCCGCAGCTCGTCCGGGTTGATGTCCCGGCCCAGCTTCCCACACTGCCACGCCTTATACTGCTCCACGGCCTCGTTTACTGCCGCCGCAACCTCCGCCGCACTCTTGGTGCGCCCCGTCTGGAGGTAGTAGGTGAAGTTGATGTCAAAGGGGACAACCTCGGCGTCCTCCACGAATACATGATCCGTCAGGGGCCGCTTCGTGTCCTCGCTGCAAGCGGCCAGCACCTTGTTTTTCATTTCCTCCCCGGCCAGCGTCCCGCCCTCCATGAGAACGTAGATTTTGACCTCGCCGGGAACGGGGGAATTGGCCACCACGTCCACAATCTCCGTGCTGACCTGCTTTGCCCAGTAGATGTAACCGCCCCGTGCTCCGGCGCAGCTGAACGCGTCCATGGAGGCCCGCATCAGCTCATAATACTCGTCATCCGTTGCTCGGTCTGCGCCGCCCTCGGAGGCGGTGACATTCTTACACTCGGAGTAGTAGTCGTACACGTCCACCAGGGCGTTGATCTGCCCGGCCGCGTACCCGTTGCCGGCAACGCCCACGGTCTGACACCGGGCCTGGGTTTCCACGCTGGTTTCTCCGATAGGGATGTAGACGTCCTCTATGGTTTCCCAGGTGAGCGTTCCATCGGCGTCAGTGATACGGGTACCGGCGGGGATCAGGATGGCAGTGTCCTGGGCCTCTGAGATGGAGAACAGCATCTTGCACGTTGCGGCCTTGCTTTCCGGGCGCTCCCGGAGATAGGTCAGCTCGGCCAGTGCGTCCAGGTTCTCCCCCTCGGCGCGGCTGGGGACGTTCTGGTTGCCGGTGTAGTTGTTCAGCACCCGCTCCTGGATGATGACGGCCCCCGCCCAACGAATAAACAGCATTTCCGGGCTGGCTGGCCGTACTGCCGTCCCTGTGATTTTTTCATACATCGCAACCAAAATGGAGATAATATCATCTCCATCCGTGGGGACGAATTGATATTCTGTGTTCCTACTCAATGTTGATCTCCACCTCCACTGCCGGAATCAGCGTCCCCGGCTGGGACGGGTCAGAGCCGGGAAAGACGTTCAGCACCGTTGCCCGAGGCTCCCAGCGGTGAATAGCCTCCCGCACAGGGGCCACCATCATCACTTCCGCTATCGGCCTGGGCTTATCCACAAAGCTCATATCCAGCCCGAAATCGCGGTACAGCGGGACCGTCCCCTTTGGCGTGGACAGGATCACCGCGATATTCTGGAGGACAGAGCTGACGGTTTCCTGCTCATTGAAACGCAAATGCCCCAGGTCTGTTGCCGATACTGTAAAACTCATAGCGTCAACCTCAAAGGTACTCTTGCAGGCTGACAGACACCGTGGCGGTGTGAATGTCACCGTTGCGGAAATGTGCTTTCATCTTCATGACGTGCTTGACGATACTCCAGCGGTATTTTCCGTAGCCCTTAGTGCCAACGGTCAGCGGAACCGCCAGACCACGGCGCTCAATGTTCCAGAGCTTCACGACCTCGGCGATTGGATCCACACCCAGCTCCGTTGATAACAGAATGTCAAAGGTGATCGTGTCCGGGTCAAGCCCGGTGTACTCGGTGAGGGCGTGGGTCAAATGCCGCTCATGGACAGCATACCGGGCAGAGCCGCCCCAGGTCATATTGTCCAGTGTCCGCACGACATCCCTGGAAACCGTGAAAATAACGTCCCCTAAGCAACCGATGGTGGCCATGCAGCCACCTCCTTTCCGTCATTGGTCTGTCCATTGTTTGAGCTTGCCCAGTGCCCCGATCTCCCCCAGGATGAAGCCGTCCCCATCCAGTACCGGGAGATAGAGCGTCAGAACAACCGCGTTCACCTTTGGCATCCACGGCTTGATGATTAGATCGTGGGTATGGCTCTCAAACTGTGGATAACCTGCGCCGCCCGCCCGGGCCTCTGTCCGCTGTGGTTTTGTTTCGTAGTCCGGGATATAGGACCGGTTGGCCAGGACATAGAGCCAGCCGGAGGGCCGCCCCGTGTCCTCGAATTTCACCCTGGCCACGCGCTTGTCGGGGTCTGTCACCGTGACAGTCCCAATGCGCACCAGATTTTTAAGGATTTTTTCAATCTCCATCAGTAGCCCTCCAGCACGCGCCGCAGTTTGATTTGTGTGGTGTAGCCGGAGCCGCCGACCGTATGCACCGCCTGGGTGATGATGTACTTCCCATCAAATGCGCCCCAGCCTTTCAGCTCAACGGTAACGCCGGCAACCAACGCCGGGTTGCCGGGAAATGTGAATGTAGCGGACTTGGAATATTTGTTGTGTAGTCGCAGGTGTTTCTCTGCTAGGGTCTTGGCTTCGTCCTTGCTGGATACCTTGGCCGTGATCTCCAGCTGTTGGTTGTTCTTCGCGTCTGCGTTGTAGTCCTCGATTTTAGCAGTGGCCTCAATGCACTTCCCCGATTCCGGGTCAACGTAGCTGACGCGGCAGGAGGAATACTGCGAATCAGCCGCGCCCACGTCCATTTTGTACTTGATGTACCCGCCGGCCTTTCCTTTCTGGATGGTGATGACCGGGGGCTTGGCCTCATAGGTGGCCTGGTCAAACAGCACGATAATGCTGTTGGTGGCTTTGAGGCTGATCCCCGCGTCATGGCTCAGGCGGGAGAGAAATTCGATGTCGCTGGCCTGCCGCTGCTCCACCCGCTTATAGAATGGATCATAGGCGGATTCGTACATACAGCTCATGCCGTTGGCTCCGGCCAGTTCCCGGGCGATTGCCGACAGGGTGATGTTCTCCCAGTCGTTGTTCTTCTTGGTCTGGCGCACCGGGGCGCTGAACGGCAGCGACGTCCCCTTGATGGTGATGGTGGCCGGCGGGCCGGAGAGTACCACATTGTCAAGCTCGGACTCCCCGCAGGGCAGCACGATATCCTTGCCGTCCCCGCGCCAGTTCTCACGGACGATCACCGCGTCCATTTTCAGTTTCGCGGCGGAAGCGGCTTCGATTGCCTCCACCAGCCATTTCTCCATCCAAATGGAATCCCGGTCATGGAGCTGGATCTGAATGTCATCCGCTTTGTCCGCCTCATTGTCCGTATAGGTGAACGCCTTGAGATAGGGGCGAATGGACTTGGTGATGTCAACGCCGGAAAAGGCTACCTCCACCGCAGTACGGCGGGCAAGATTTTGATTGCTCACACACTCGCCTCCTCTTAAAATCTTTACACAAAGTTGTGTAATTTCTTCTTGACAAGTTGTGTAATGTTGTGTATAATAAGATTGTCAGGAGGGAACGATATGAACCCACGAAAAGAGACGGTCAACATCCTTGAAAGCGACGGCTTCATCCTTGCGAGACACGGCAGCAACCACGATATTTACTTCCACCCGCAAAAAAGAATCACCGTTCCAGTCAAGCGGCACGACTTCGACGAGGACGATAAACGGTACATCCTCAAAGAAGCGAAGATCGACCAGAAGAAAACAGGCAAGCGGAAGGGTCAGAAATGACCCTCCGCTCCCCTGAATCAAAAGGAGGCTAAATCATGCGCTACACCTTTACCGCCGTTATTACCCCCGAAGATGGGAAATGCTATGTCCGCGTCCCGGATATTACCGGCTGCGCCACCACGGGGAAAGATGTTGAGGACGCCGTGGCACAAATTACCGACGCCCTCAGCGGGTGTCTGGTGGTGTGGGAGGACCAGGGCATCCCTATCCCCCCGGCCACTACGCAGAAAAACATCTTCCATGACCCGGCGGACGTGCTCACCCTGATCAGCGTGGACACTATCGCGTACCGGGCACAGACCGACACCCGCGCTGTGCGGAAGAACGTGTCTATCCCGGCATGGATGGCGAACATGGCCGAGCGAAAGGGTATCAACTGCTCCAAAGTCCTGCAAGACGCCCTCGCGCAGCAGCTCTCCTGACAACCGCCGCCCCGGTCCTCCGGGGCGGTTTTATTTTCCCTGCTTCCAGGGGGGCAGCGTATCGCTGGTGCGCTCAGGGATATCCGGCAGCGTCAGAACGATCCCAGCAGGGAACGTGTAATACTCCCGGTACTGCAAATTGGCATTCATCAGCTTATCGGCATAGGCCGCGTCCCCCATCTGGGTATTGGCAATACTGTCCCACATATCCCCCTGGATGGTGGTATAGGTTTTCATCGGAACGCCCCCCTTGCCTCGTCCGCCTCTGCGTCCTCCATGGTGTCCATGACACGAGCCACGATCTCGTCCGCAAATTGCCGCAGGTCTTGAACTGTTTCCTGTGTCGCGTTGCCCTGGATCTCAAATGTCACCGACACCGGGGGCTTGGAGCCGTTGGTCGGTGCCAGTTTGGCAGAGACCGCGGGTTCGGATTTGGCTTGCAGTGCGGATGTCTGCGCCGCGTTCAGTACCTTTTCCCCGCCGTTGAAGAACATCAGCTCCGGGCCGTTCTCACCTACCATGGCCCAGCCCGGTTCTGCGCTCTCTGTGCCGGTGGCATAGCCCCGGTTGCCGCTCACATACCATGCGCTGTTGATGTATGATGGTGTTCCCATGGCATTGGACGCAGCTTGGGCAAGGGCCTTGTACGCAGCTTGGACCTCCGGCAGCATATCATTCGCGGCGTCAATGTATCCCTGGATGGTGGCCCGGCCACTGGCCGCAGCCTCGTCCCCCAGGTCCATGGCCTCAATGTCTGCGGCAAGCTCCTGCTGCAACTCGTCCATCGTGGCGGAAAAATCCGTTTTAAGGTCAGCCACACTCCCGGCGGCAGCCTCCTGCTCCTTTTGGAGTTCCTGCCAGTTGGTGACCATGGCCCGCAGATCCTCGTCGCTGGCGTTGGCCAGACCGGCGATAGCGTTCACGCTGTCCTCGCTCCCGTCGGCAAAGCTGGCGATCACCGCGCTCAGGCCCTCAATGTCCGCGCTGCGCTCCGTCAGGGATTGCAGATTGGCATTGTAGTCCTGCCAGTAGGTGATCTGGCTCTCCAAAGCGTTGTTGATACTGCCCGCGCTGGTTTCGACCACCTTAGCGGCCTCGTCCCAAAGGGCGTACTGCCCGGAAATGGAATCCAGCGCCGCGCCATAAGCCTCATTGTAGGCCTCCGTGAGCGCGGCCATCTGCCCGGTGACGTCCTCAATGACGCTCTGCAACTCCTGGGTCTGGCGGGCGGCCTCTGCCTCCGCTTCGGTCTGTTCCTCGGTGACGCCGGTGAGCTGTTCCACTGCCGCCTGGGCGCTGTTGATCTCAGCCTCGGCAGCGGCAACCGCTTCCGCATCTGCGTCTATGGCCTTATTGAGATTTTCAATGGTGCGCTCGGCCTCGTACATCTCGTCCCGGTAACCGTTGATCGCGCTTTCCAGCTGGTAATATTCCCCGGTGAGAGCGGTGCCATTTTCGCAGGCCTCATTAGAAAGCTCGTTCATCCGCACCAGTGCGGCATCCCAATTTTTCTCCGCGTTTTGCAGTTTGATTTGAGCCTCGGTTAATTTGATACTGTTCTCAGCGGATTCGGCCATAACCTCTCCGTACTGGTCATACAGCGAATTGATGTAGTCCTGGTACGCCTGGGCCTCCGCATCCTTTTTCCAGGCCTCGGTGTGCTGGCGCAGGGCCTCGGTGCCGCCGTTGATGGTGTCGGTGGTGAGGTCAATATCATCTGCCAGTTCCGGAACGGTCCGGGTGAGCAGAGCCAGGATATTGTGATATTCCTGGTTGCCCTCCGTGGCTCCGTTGGTGGCGGCCTCGATCTCCTCCAGTTTGCCAATATAGATACTGGCAACCTCCGCCGTGGCCAAGGTCTGATGTGCCGTTTCCTCATAAGCGGTCCCGGCCTCGTCCATGGCCTCCTGCATATCGCGGGCGGCCTCGGTAAGTTCTTTTACAGAGGGTACACTGTCATCGGCAGCAGTAGCCAGCGCAGTCACTACCCCCACAACGCCCGCCACAGCCGCAGTAATGGCCATGATTTGACCGGCGCCAGGTACAAGGGCGGTGGCTGCTGCTGCGAGCTTCACCGCAGCTGTATAGGTGGTGACTGCCGCAGTTACGCCGCCAATCACTATCGCGGCGGCGGCGATCCCCTTGACAACGCCGGGATTATTCTGGATGAATTTATCAATGCCAGCGAAGACATCTGTCCCGACTTCATACAGGGTGCGCATCTCGGGAATGAACTGCTCCCCAATGGTGGTTTTCAGCGCGTCCCATGCGGACTTCATCAGGGTCAGTTGGCCGTTCATGTTGTCCAGCTTGACATTTGCCATGCGTTGGGCCGCGCCGGTGCAGTTGTTGATACTATTGGTGAGGGAAGTATAGTCCTCGTCGGTGGCATTCAAAATGGCCAGCAGGCCGTTATAGCCACGCTGACCAGCGATTGCCTGGGCATTATTAACGCGCTCGGCTTCGGTCATCTGGTCGAAGTACCCGCGCAGCTCGTCGATGGTGGAGCCGAAGTCTTTCATAGTGCCATCGGCCCGAACCGCGCAATATTCGTACTCCCCGAAAGCCGCGCCGGTGAGAGTGACGCCCTCCAGGAGCCCGTTGAACGTGTTCCGCAGGGCAGTACCGGCAATGGAGCCCTTGACGCCGCTATTGGCCATGAGGCCCATAGCCACGGCCACGTCCTCAATGCTGTACCCCAGGGCGCCGGCCACGGACGCGGACATCTTGAATGTCTCGCCCATGATCGCCACGTTGGTGTTGGAGTTGGTGGCCGCTGCCGCCAGCACGTCGGAGAAGTGGGCCGTGTCCTTTGCTGTGAGGCCGAATGCGCTTAGGCTGTCCGTCACAATGTCGGACACCATAGCCAGGTCCTCCCCGGACGCTGCGGCCAGTTGCAACACGCCGTCCATGCCTTGCAGCATATCGGTCGCGTCCCACCCCGCCATAGCCATGTACCCCATGGCATCGGCGCTCTCTTTGGCGGTAAACTTGGTTGTGGCCCCCAGCTCCTTGGCCTCCGCAGACAATGCAGCCATTTCCAGTGCGTTGGCCTGGGATAGCGCCTCCACGGTGGACATAGCTTCCTCAAAGCTACCCGCGCCCTCCACGCAATCCATGAATGCGTCCTTGATCTCGCCAAGGACATCAACGATTTGTGAAGTGATTGCGGACTGCGCTATGGCGTCAAATGCTTGGGTAGCCCGCGCACCAAAATTGGCCGCACTGTCGGCGGCCTTGTTCTGCTCGGACTGTAGCTCCTTGATTTTGGCGGTCAGCTCGGCATCCTTTTGAGCCAGATTAGCCGTATCAACACCAGCCTCTTTCAGCCTCGCACCGGTGGCCTGGAGCTTTTGGGTCTGGCGTTCCAGCGCGGTTTCCGTGTCTTTGATCCGCTGCTCCAATTTGGCGTTTTCCCGTTCCAGGGAAGTGGTGGAGCCGTTGGTCTCGCTGATCTCCTTTTGGAGTAGGTCGTGCTGCTTATGCAGATTCTCTAACTTCGACCGGGTACCCTCCACGGCGGCCTGCTGTTTCTGAAAGGAGCTGATGTCGCCCTGGAGCCGGTGGAGCTCTTGGATCTCCTTGCCCAGCCTGGAGAACTCCGCCTGGGCCTTGGAGAACGTGCCGGAGAAGCCACCATTCATCCGGGCATTGAGGGCAAATAGCATCTCGTATTCTTTTCTACTGGCCATTGCCGCCCTCCTTCCCGTCCTCAATAACGGCGTTGTTGGCCTTGATCCAGTGGCGCAGCGACATCAGCGGTTGAGACAGCCAGAATGAAATATCATTCTGATTGTTTTTTGCCAGGATCAGGTATTGCTTGCGGAGCCACCGGCTGTCCTCGCCGGCCGTGACCCCGCACGCTGCAAAAAAGACCGGGCTCTCTCAATGATTGTCTGGAAATCCCGGATAGGCATGGATTTCAAGGCCCGCGCGTCCAGAGTACGGATACCGTCCTCATTGCGCAGGGTGCAGGCGCAGACAGCCATACCGCACAGGAAAAGGCCGGTAAACGCCGGAACCACCAGCGTCTTGCCATGCATCAGAACTTCATCCTCGATTGCCAAATAGTCAGCGCCGGTCAGAGTGCCCCAGTTGAACGTCAGCGCATCAACCGTGGTATCCTTGATAGCGTCCTCGGTGATGGAGTGGAAAGTAAACGGGCTGCTGAAACGGTGCGTGTAGGTGGTGATGTCGTTCCCGGCTTTCGCCTCGCGCTCCAGCTCCTCAGCTGCGGCCGCGCCCTGCGCCTCGGTCTGGGCGCTCTCCGTACTGAATTTGTTCTCGCTCATAGTGAACCCCCTACAAAGATTTGGCCCGGCGCGGAAGTCGATCCGCACCGGGCGTTGTTGATCACATCAGGCCGAGAGCTCTGCGCACATCGGCGGCACAGTCCACGCCGTTGACCTCGTGGACCTGATTAAACTGGTCGATGTCCACGACCTTTTTCCCGGCCTTATACACCGTGTACTTGCACACGCTGTACGTGCCGGAGGCGTCAGCGGCAGAGGCGGTGGCAATGGTGCCGTGGTTGACCTCAATGGGCCGAATAGACATCTCAAAGCGGGTCTGCTCCTTTTCTTCCCGCCGGGTCACGGAATCGAAATACTGCTCCGCAACATAGATGGCCACATCGTGCCATTCGTTGCTCCCCAGCTCCACCACGGCGTCGGTAACACTGGTGAAGTTGATACTGACCTGCATGGCCTCGATCATACCGGCCAGAGGGATGGTGACGTCGCCCATGAGGCCCGCCCCCGTCGCGGTGACGTTCTTGTACTTGATGGGGGGCATGGAAACCTTGCCCACACCAATCAACGCACCGCCATTTTTATACATCATGTAGTCAATATGGCCGTTTGGATAAATCATCGTGTGTACCTCCTTATGCCGTCAGTGCCGATTCCATATAGGAAACGTCATACTCCAGGATGAAGTCGATCCTCTGAGCGGGGACGGGCGGGGCGTTATAGACGTGCAAGGTGATGTGTCCGGCCAGGAGGTTGGTCAGCGGGTTTTCCTCCGCCAGCAGCTCGCATCGCGCCCCGTAGAGATACCCGCTTCCGCACAAGCCGCCCAGCCAGATATTACAGGTCTGCAAGATACTGTCCCGCAGCGCCGGGGTCAGGGGCTTATCCTGCTTGGGCCAGAATGTGCGGATCAAGGTGTTGCCGATGAAGTCGAACATCCGGGACACCGGGATAAACTGGTCCTTGACATCGGTGTTGCCAGGGAAACAGGCGGTGTAGTTGCCCTTGGCCACCCATCCGCTGTCCATGAAGTTGACAGCAGTCACCACGCCCCAATCGCCGGACACCATCTCCACCTGGGGCCACGTCAGGTTGACCTCGGTGCCGTCCTCCAGACAGCAGGTGTCCATTTTGAGGTTTTTGTTGGACGGGGATTCGTAGGGAACACCCCGATTGTCCGCGTCCACGCTGGCCATCAGGCCGCACAGCTGCGTGGACAAGTGGAACATATAGTCCCCCAGCTTCACCATGGGCCAGCAGAGGATTTGGTCCACATCCACAAAGCTGTTTTGGTTCTTGTAGTTGGAGAGCTGGGAATACTCCGTGACGCCCTCCGCGCTGCTGTCCGCGTCAATGACGGCCTTGCCCTTGAACAGACCGCTGATAGCGGAGGCCTTGGTTGCCATCACCGCCGCAACAACGGTATTGTGGGACCAGCCGGGGGCGGCAATCAGGTCGGGCACAGTCCCCACCACTGTCATGGCCGCGTCCACCTGACCCACGCCATCCACCACATCGGCCACTGTCGCTGTCTCGGGGGCGGCAGCGTCATAGCCGATATTGAGTGTGGCGGCGTCATAGGCCGCGCCGCCGTCCAGCAGCTCCACGATGCAGACGTAGGTGTCGGTATCGTCCCGGTCATAGAACACGGAAAAGTCCTCGTCCGGCTTCAACGTGACCTGGGCCGCGTCCTCGCCGTTCCCATGGGCCGTCACGTTCAGAGAAGCGGCAATGGCCTCAATGGGGAGAACCACCTGATGATTGATTACAGGATAGTCATTCGGTTCCGTTGCCGCTTTCATCTTGGCCGGGTCGAGGACGTTGCAGAAGATAGCCGGCTGCGCCCCGAACAGCTGGAAGTGGGAGTACATGAACTCGCAGAGCGTGTACTTCTTCCAGTCATAGGAGAACCCCAGCTTCTCCACCGCCTCGTCCCAGCTGGTGGCCAGCACAGGGGTATTGGATCTGGCGGGCTTCTCCGCCGACTGCACCGGCGCCGTCCCCACCACAAAGGGGATGCCCACCTTGGCCACATTGGGCGTACTGACCGATGTGGCCTGTTCGTAAACACGAACGCCGAGAATTGCCATACTCTATTCCCTCACTTTCCCGCCAGCTTCTTATAGTTGGCGTACAGGACATTGCCGGGGACCTTGACCTTCAGACGCGCCTCCGGCAGCGCATCCCCGGACACGATCAGGGTTTTTACCAGGGGCTGCTTCTCAATAGCGGCCGCAGCCGCCTTGTATGCGTCCTCCCGCGTCCCCCGGTAAATACTCCCGGTCTGGATAAGGCCCTTGATATTCGGGCCAATGTAGACGTACACGCCGGACTTGTTGACCTCGGCCGCCCTGTGGCTGGCCGCAGGCTGCTCTTTCTTCGCCATATCAATCGCTTCCTTTCAGTCTTATAGTTTCTTCCAGGTGATGCGGGTGGGGATCCCAGGGCGGCATTCCATGAATGATCCGCGTTGTGTCGAGCCGCTTCACCGGCGGCATTTTCCAGACGGTCACCATCTCCCCGGCAAAGTAGGGGGCGGAATCTTCCGGATAGGCCATAGATTCCATTCCGGCCTTTAGGTCAAGTACAAATTGTGCTCCAACGATAGGACGCTCCAGGAGGGAGAGGTACAGCTGATCCATAAGGGTCAACAGCGCAAGTCCGCCCTCCTGTTCATCCGGGTGATACACACAAAAAACAGAACGCACAATAGCCGTGGAATCTAACGGCTGCCCTTCGGGCTGGATAGTCTTGTCGTTGATGAACTGGTGCAGAATGTAGGGAGCCTTTTTCTTTGCCGATTTGCTGTCTGGCAGGCGGGTGCAGAACACCTCGGCCGCCCTGGGCTTAGGAGGCTCCTTGTCCTCCTTTTGCTGCGCCACCGGGAGAATGATGTCCCTGGTGACGCTCTCGCTAAATTCTTTCAGCTGCTCCAGCAGGATAACTTTGCTCATGGGCTACCTCCCCCAGCCGTTGAGTAGGCGCAGGATCTCATGGTCGATGCGCTTCTCGTAGGTGTCGGCCACCTTGCGCTCGATCTCGTCCGTCACTTCCTCATTGGAATACATCATCTGCGGCGTGGCCGGGCCGTACAGCTCCTCCACGGGGAACCGGCTGACACCAATGCGCTCGTAGATGCCCTTGTGTCCGCCCATCTGAGCAGAAAAGGCCCGGTTCAGCGTTTCAGCCGAACCAGACCTTTTTACCTGTGTGACGATTTGGCCGCTGCCGTTGACTCGGGTGTTGAACTTCATCAGCGGGATCACATTCCCCCGGAAGCCGAACACCACGGAGATGCCGCCGCTGGATTCCCTGACAAAATGGTTGATGTTCCTAGTACGGGCCAGAAATTCACTCTGGCTGATGGTGTACTCTTTCGTGACCGGCTGCTTTGCGGCAGTCTTGCCAGTGGCGGCCGCGCGGGATAATGCGCTCCCCACTGCCTTGTAGACGCCGCCGTTGATACCGGCCAGGAGCCGGGTGGCTTTGTCCAGGCTGTCCTCAACCACATCAACGATAACACCGCCATAAATGGCATGGCTGCTGGCGGCGCTGGTAATATCGCTCATTCGCCAATCGCCTCCAGTTCCACCCGCAGCATACCCAGCTCGCAGACCGAGGAAGCAATGTAGAACTCCCGGAAGAATCCCCCGCCGCCCTCCTCGTCATTGATTCGGATACGGGCGCCTTTCTCCGGCTGCTTGCCGCCAAGGTCATCCCGGGCGCAGTGCAGCACCGAGGACACCAGGAAAAGCCCTTGGACATGATCGCTCACCAGCTGGCGCCGGTCTTTTTCCTTGAGGCCGGAGAGAACAATGGGAATATCCTCATAGCGTTCCCCGTCATATTCCACGGTGCGCCGCTCGGCAAATTCCCCCAGGTTCAGAAAGACATTGTGGATGTCAGCCGCGACCATATCCTTGAAGCTCATACCACCGGCGCCTCCGCGCCCAGCTCGGGCGGAGCCTCCCCATCACCATCCGCATGGACTTCCACGGTGACCAGCAGGGCGGCGATGTCGCTCTTGTTCCTGCACTTCTTGACGTCCACGCCCAAATCGGCGGCCAGCTTCTCCATCTCGGCGCGGGACAGCTCCATCAGGCTCTCGGTGGTGAAATGGCCATCGACAATATCCAGGGTGTCAGGGGCCTCGGCCTCGCCCTCATGGAGCTCGGCAGTTTCCTCGTCCGCACTGCCGCTCTCGCCTGTTTCCTGCCCCGTAGAGGCGGGGTCGCCCTCGGGCGGGGTCACGCCCGCGCCGCCGTTGTCCTCGCCCTCTGCGGGCGTTGCAACGCCGGTATCGGGGCCAATGACGGGCTTGGTCACATGCTCCGCCACGCCCCGGGCGACAAGCCGCCTTTCCTCGGCGGCGGGCAGTGTAATTGCACCGTCATTCTTGTTCTTGTAGCCCTGCGACGTGCCGCAGGTGCCACAGGTAATGTAAATCATACCTTGCTCCTTCCTCGCCGCAATCAGGCGGCGTCAAAGACATTCTTCGCGGAGGTCCAGGGGCTGGGGGTCTTGGGCGCAAACAGAGGCCGGCTGGAAACGCTGGTTTCATCCGCAGGGGGCTTGATGGTGGACAGGTAGTTGGGGACACGCATACCCGCGTGGGTGTGCCACTTGTTGTCCATCTCCTTCTGCGTCACAGCCCCGTACAGTCCCTTGCCGCAGTTGGGGGCGGTGACAAGCGCACTGCCTTCCGCCAGGAAGGGGGTGTTCTTGCCGGTCTGGTCCTCAAAGGTGCCGTCATTGACGAAGATTTCCAGCCTGCGGCCGCCGAAGTTGAACCGGCCCAAGGAGATCACATACTCGGTCAGCTCCTTCGGATTGATGGCGCCGTAGTCCGCGCGGCGGTTGTCCATCATGTACTGAATCCAGGGGTCTTCCATCAGGAAGTTGCCAACGTCGTTGGAAACAACCAGATCGGTGGCGGGCTTGCCCCGGTGGGTCAGCATCTTGATCATCTGGATCACGTCCCAGTACCAGTTGCCGGGGGTGTGTTCGTCCTTACCGTGGGTCCACTTGGCGGCGGGGGTGAACAGAGCGGGGTTGTTGGTTCCATCGTAAAACTGAACCGGAATATCCTCGTAGATTTCCGGGTCGTCGGTCTGGTGGCGCATGATACAGCCGTTGTTCAGCATAGTCTCACAGGCCAGCCACTCCTCCCGGCGGGTGACGCGGGCGGACAGGTCGCTCAGGTCGCCCATCAGCAGCATACGAGCCCGCATCTCGGGGGTGGCGGTGCTCATAATGCTCTCACCGAAACCGCGCTTGTTCAGCTGGTCGATGGTCAGGAGCTTGGAGATGGCGATGTTGCCCGGCTCCAGCTCGTAGGTGCTGAACCCGCTGCGGCCAACAGGCAGGGGGCCAACGCGGGGCAGGACAAAGGGGGCCGCCTTGTGGTTACCCTCCTTGTAGTCGGCCAAGACCTTGGACGTGCCGAACACATCCATAGCCAGATCGGTGGGGAAGTAGCGCCGCTTGAACCAAGTGGGCTCGGGGGTCAGTTCCTCCAGGGCCGCCAGCATATACAGGGTGTCGTAGATATTCATTCTGCTTTCCTCCTTAGTCCTCCATCATGTCCGTAAACACGATGTCATACTTGCGCAGATTGTCCTTGTCGGCGGCGGTCAGGGCGTAGCCCTCAGCGACAATGACCGCGTGGGGGTTGAAATTACCGCTGCGGTAGACCACCGCCGCTACCGCCTCCGTCCCGGAAGCGTCCACGGGGTCAGCCAGGATATAGGCGGGGGAGCCGCCAGCCGCCATGACCTCACAGGTGCCGTCCTCCTTGCGGGACAGAACCGTACCACGGGCCAGCTTGCCAGCACCGGCGGCAATATTGACGCCGGTGGTCAGCGCCCGGGGGAACAGCCCCGCAATCAGATTGTCCTGGCCGCACTCGCCAACCTTAGTCACCAGATTCTCACGCATGATTACCGAACCTCCTTTTTCCGCGCGTTGAACGCCTGGGCGTCCAGCTTCGCCTGGGCAGCCATAGCCTGGGGGGTGTCCTCCCCGCCAGCGCCGCCGGTACCGTCGCTGCCCGCACCATTGGCCGCGCCCACGTCCTGGGCGCCGGAGCCCTTGGTGTCGGCCATCAGAGCCGCCAAGAACTTCCCGCCCTGCTGGGACGCTTTCTGCGCAGCAGCATAGACCATCTCCTGGGCGGTGCAGCGGTGCTCCCCATACTTGGCCGCGTTGATGGTTTCCGCATCGAACACACTGGCCAGAGCGTCGATGTCCTGGAGCCGTTGCCGCTCGGCCTGCACGGGATCAACGTCCACGGAACCCTGAGCCGAGGGGGTGGGGGGAGCGGCGGGAGCGGCAGGGGCGCCGGACGCGGACACGGCGGCACGGGCCTCAGCCATCAGCTGCTCGGCCAGAGCCGGATCCTCTTTCCGCAGCTCCTCAAGGGTTTTTGCCATAATGTTTCCTCCATTCTGTCCGCCGGTCTGCGCCGGCTTTTGATTATTTGCCTCAACCGGGGCTGCCGCCTCGGGTGTGACCGTAGGAATCGTGTCCGGGGCGAACATCCCCGGGGTAAGATGGAACTGACGGCCGCGCACAAACAAACTGCGCCCGTCGGCGCTGGCGGCAATGTCCAGGGGGGCGGCATCCTCCAGGAGCTTGTCGGCGAAACCCTTCTCCACCGCCTCGGCTCCTGTCATGTAGGTGGTCTTGGCCATCATGTTGGAAATTACCTGATCAGACAGGCTACACTTGCGCTTGTAGATGGACACCTGGGCCTTATCCCAGGCATCATACTCGGAGGCCAGCGCCCGCAGTTCGTCAGCGTTGTACCCGCCCCAGAGAGAGCCCCAGCACTTGTGGATCATGACCAGGCTGGAGGGGTTGACCTCCACCTCGTCACAGGCACACATGATAAGGGAGCCGCCGGACATGGCCACGCCATCCACGATGCACTTCAGCTTGGTGCCCTTCGTTGCCATATCCCGCAGGCGGTTGTGAATCAGGATGGACACGCCGGCATTCCCGCCGATACTGTCCATGCGGATGGTCAGGGCCTTGGCCCCGGCCACCTCCTCCAGATCCTTCAGGAACTCGGTCTGAACGATGAACGCCCCTTCGATATGTTCGCCCGTCCACCAGTCCACGGGCTGGGCCTCCACAATCTCCCCATACATCGTGATCTCCGCATTCTCACCATCCACCATTGCCATGGTGTAGGGCTTGGCAGTCTGCTCAGAAAGCGGAGGAAAAACAGGGAGCGAGCGGTGCGGTTCAGCAGCCCCCCGCACATAGCCCCTTCCAAAAAGCTGCTCCAGAAAACTCACTTCGACTCTCCTCCTTCGTCATCGTCTTTTTCGTTAGGGTCAACTTCCATGCGGATTCCCCCACCGCCGGCGGCGGCCAGTTTCTCGTTCTCCGCAGCCAACTGCTCCACGTTCTCGTCCCAATCGCCCCCGCCCGTCTCGCGGGTAACCTGCTCATGGGTTTTGAGGGCGTGCTGGATCTGCAGCACCGCCGCCTTTGCCTCTTTCAGTGGGTCAAGGCTCCCTTGCACGGGGCCGATCCAACGCGCCCCGCACCATGCGGCCCGGATAAGGGGATCGGCAAAGAAGCCCGGCGCGTTGACGCGCCCCAGGGCCACAGCTTCAGCCAGCCAGACCTCGTAGGTGGGCTGGCAGAAATCGTCCACGAACCACTTCCGGCGCATACGAAAATCCTCCCATGCGTCCAGCAGCGCAGCCCGCGCGGACGAATAGGAGGAATTATATTCTTTGATTAGCACGTCATAGGGAATCCCTAAGCCCGCGCCAATCAGTTTGCAGAACGTCTTGACAAAGGTATCAAAGCCCGCCGTGGGGATATTGGGGGAGCCGAATTTGATGTCCTCCCCTTCCTCCAGGTGGGCCACAGTACCCGGCCCCATCTCGTACTCATTTCTGTCATCGGAGATGTTGTCCTCGCCGGGATTTGCCCCGGGGACGCCCACGATGCTTCCCGCCCCAACCTCGTTCGTGGGGATCTCGTTGGGGTCAGTCTTGGTGACGATCCAGGCCGTGAAGAAGCTTTGAACGAGTGCCGCCATCAGTTCGGATTCTGTGTAGCGGCGCAGCTGCAGCAGCGGCTCGATGACCTGAGCCAGATAGGTCACGCCCCGGTATTGGTCACACCGCTCGCTGTTCATGATGTGAAGGATGTTGGGGAGCCCTGTCCGGGGGCCGTATGCCTCTACTCGCGTCCACTCGATTGGGTCCCAAGTGAGCTGCCAGGGATAGTTGTTGCTGACGTGATAGGCCACAACCATGCCGTTTTTATCCACCTCAACACCGTCATAGATTTTGTTGCCGTTTTTCTCGTTCTCCCCGTCGGTAATGCCACGCCACCCCCGGCCACCACCCAGGCGATAGGGAGTGCTCACCCGGTCTGCTTCCACCAGATGGACGCGCAGCGAATACGGTCTGACGGGGGTGGACGGGTACCGTTTGAACACTGCGAACACATCCCCTGACATCAGCCACGACACAAGCGCCAGCTGTTGGAGCGCGTCGAAGTTGTTGATGCCGATTGCATCACAGTTCTGCTTGCGGTCAGCCCACAGGCGGAACTCCGCCTCCGTTCGCTTTTGCCACTCCTTAGCGGCCTCCGGGGAGAGGCCCAGCACATCCCGGTTGATGGAGCTTTTCAGTGTCAGGCCCACGCCGACAACCTTCGTGCGGTTGGTATTTACGGCGGACGTGGCCAACGGCGTGGACATATAGAGCATACGGCCCCGCTGCCGCAGGGTGGCATTGTTCCAGTTGATGTCCTCATTAGGGCTTCCGCTCCGGGCCTTAAACCCCTTCATGGCCCGCCGGGTCACGCTGGCCCCGGCCTCGCTGTACCCCATTGCTTTGGGTCGTGCGCTGTCTGGTAGCAGTAGGCCGGATTTGGTTTTGTAGTAGATAGCGTCCACCTCCTATGCTGCAATAAAAATGGGTAGCCCAGCTGGTGAAAGGAGCTAACAAACCCCAGCCGGGCCGCCCATGGTAAAGCCCTTTCGGGCGATTACCCAGTTACCAATCTCTCGGGAGCACACCAAAGGCCCGGCGGGGGCGCTGGCCATTCAAAAGATTTTCCAGCTCGTCCACCTTGGCCTCCGCTTCCTCGATTTGCTTCTGGAGCGCGGGGAGATCAAAACGGGTCAGCTGGCGGTCATCGATCATGTATGATTTGACGCCGCCATCCACCAGCGCGAGATATGCGGTGCGCAGCTTTTTGAGCGCCGCCTGCCAGAAGTCCAGACGAGCCCGCAGCTCAACCTTGTTGGACATACTCTCACCTTACCAATCGTCATATTTTTTACCACGCCCGGAATGCTCCTTTTTAGACTTGGCGCGGGGTGTAGCAGGGGCCGCTTGCGGTGTTGCAACGGCCTCTGGCGTCGTTTCGCCGCGGGCCGCCTTTAGCCGCCTGTCTATCAAATCCAGGTTGGCAGGAAGGGCCTTGAACGCCGCCATAGCATAGTTGCGGCAGTCCAGGGCCTCGTTCCGCTCATGACCGGGGATTTTCTTCCATACCCACGGCTGTTTCTTCGCTGCGTCATACTCCAGGCGCTCGGACAGCAGCCCGGCAAAGTAGCCGGAGCCGTAGTCATCGCGTCGGGGGAAATGGCAGTATTTCGAGCCGGGGGTCTTTACGCTCAGGTTGTCCATGATGATCTGCTTACCGGAATCAACGCCGATCTGATACTGCCAGCAGGTTCCCACCGCCACTTTGTTGATGACAATTTTCATCTGCTTTGGTGGGGCCGTGTAGGGCTTATCCGGGCCGGGCATACCCTTGATGCAGAACACCTTTTTCCCGATGCGCTCCCGGCAGCGCAGTCGCACATCCTGGGTAAAGTGGCCGCCCTCGTCTACAAAGGACATGGACTGCCGAAGGCCGATACCGTCCTTGAACCGGAATGCCCGGTCAAATACCATCTCGTCCAGCTTGGCCCAGGTCGCGTCCTCGTCAGGCCGCCCCATGATAATACCCTTTTCGATGCCCCAGGTTTCCCCGAAGTGACCGTGGCCGATGACCTCATATTCCATGCGGTCATCCTGGGTGTCCACGCCGGCGGTGAGAACCAGCACCCCGTCAGGCAGGCCAAAGGGTGTTCCGCCCTCCTCCAGCCCGTATGCCTCCACATCACGGCGGGCCATCAGACTGTCCTCGTCCTCCAGGTCGCCGCGATCCTCCCACAGCAGCCCGAAGCAGGTATTGTAGACCACCTGGAGTTTCCGGGTGTTCCCTATGGCGTTGAGATATTTGAGGACGATAGAAGCCCAGCTCGCCCACTGGCTGACAAAGGCGTTGAGCCAGAACGAGCGGACGCCCTGCGCATAGGCGGCGGGGTTGTCCGCCTCCCAGCGGGCGGGGGCTTTCTTCATCGTGGCCTCGTCGGAGATGCAGCCGCAGCTGGGGCAGGTATACCATACGCTCTTGACCTTGTAGACCTTTTTGCGGTTGACCTCTGTTTCCTCGTAGTCGTATCGAATATGCTCCCACTGGATTTCGTGGTACTTCCCACAGTGGGGACATCTGGACTTCCACCGCTCCATCGTCCCCTCGCCGTAGGACGCCTCGATTGCGCTGGCGTTCTTGATGGTGGGGGTGCTGACCTCCACCGCCTTGGCATTGTAGAACGTGGTCTGGCGGGCCATGGCCAGCTCCCAGGGGTCGCCCTCGTTGCCGGCGGATGTAGCCCAGCGATCCCGCTCGTCACCCAGCACATAGCGGATGGGCTTCGATGCCAGAGCGTGGGCCTCGGTGGAGCCGCACATAGTCAGGATGCCGCCAGGGTAGGTCTTTTGCAGCAGAGTGTTTCCACTGTCCCGGCTCTTGGGCGCGGCCACCTTCCGGCGCAGTGTGGGGCAGTCCCGAATCATGGGCGCGATTCGGAGTTTAGAATATTCTTTCGCGTCAATGGTGGTCGGATGAATGTAGAGAATACTGCCCGGATCCTCGGCAATGATATAGCCGATGATATTATTCTCCAATTCGGATTTGCCTACCTGGGATGCGGAGGCCATGACAATCCGGCGCACCTTCGGATCGGTGAATGCGTCCATGGGCTCCCGGAGGTACGGCGTCCGGCTGGTGCGCCAGGGGCCTGGCTCAGCGCTGGCCTCGGAGGACAGCCGCCGGTTCCGCTCGGCCCACTGGGTCACGGTCAAATCGTCCGGGGGCTTCATCCCGGCCAGAGCCTTTGCGATTGCGCCGTTCAGACGCCGGGCGGCAGGCCTACTCGTCATCTACATCACCGCCGCCAGCCTCCCACTTCCTCCGCTTCCTGACCCGTTCCTCATACTTCTCCGGGTCATACTGGTAGTTGGCCAGCTCCCGCATGAGGGCGTGAACTTCCTTGCGGATGATTTCGGCAGCCTCGGCGGGCGTGGTCACAGTAGCCACGTCCACAGCCAACCGCCCGGGCAAGGCCATGAGCGAACCGCGGATGGTGTAGATCAGATCCTCAGTCATGGCGGCCACGTCCTCGCTGCGGTGCATCTTCCCCCGCAGCTCGTCAGCTTCCATCTTGGCGATTTGGGCCTTGGACGCCTTCATCGTAACATCAGCGGTGAGCCGCGTCTTTTCCAGCCGCTTTTCCTCGTCATCCTTGTCCCGCTTGGACTTGAACGCCACATATCGCTGGACAGAATCGGAGAGGATGAACCGGCCATCTACTTTTTCCAGCTGCCCATCCTCGACCAACTGCCGGATATTGCGTCCAGTTATGCCCAAGACACAGGCCAGCTCAGACGAGCTGACCTCTGTTTCAGACGCAATTTTCGTGTTCGCCATGGTCGCTCACTCCTTTCCCCGTGGCACTACCAAAAGCGGAACGGAAATGCCCCGAAAAATTTTTCACTAACTAATCGTTCATTGGGGTCGACGAGCCCGCAGCTAAGGGGAGCCCCCTGTCACAGTACCTTTTCCGCTCGCCGTCGTTGCGAGCGTTGCAATGGCCTTTCCTGGGGCTTTGCGCTTCGGGCAGGGGAACGCCCAAGGCAAGCACAGAAGCCTCTCTGCGTGGCTCTCTGCGCCTGTCTCGGGCATTGTAGGTTGTCTCTCGCTTAGAGCTTAGTCAACAGCTCCGCATGACTGTACCCTTTGACACCCTTGGTCATCATGGTCAGGAAGTCATCACGGGAGAAATCCGACAGACGGAACACTTCCTCTGGGCGCATACCCAGCTGACGCCCTATCTCTTGTACCGTCTTACCGTCATCCAGCAATCTCTTGACGATGGCTTTCATCGGCTCCAGCAGATGTGTGCCACGGGCGCGGTTGTGGGTGACAGTGCCATAGATGTCCTCGGACATGTCCTCATGGCGCACCACCACAACGGGTACTTTGCCGCCGAGCTTGGTGTGCAATGGTTCCTCTCCCGCTACGGTCCAGCGGTGGAAACCGTCGATGATGGTGTAATCAGGGCGTACCACGATGGGCAACGTCCAGCCATTGGTCATGATGGATTGCACCAGCAGCTTCAAGTTCTCCCGGTTAACCTTGTTGGGGTTGTAGTCATTGGGACTGAGCGTGTCCCGGTCTACCCATTGTAGGGAGGACAGTGGGGCGAACAGATCCACGTCAGCCATTGGCCTCACCCCCTTTGCGGAAGTTTTTGGCGTAGGCTGCATAGGCGCAGGATATGTCCTGATAGATGGCGCGGAGGGTGCGTAGCTTGGGGTCGCCAGCTACCAGCCCCCCGTACATCTTCTTGTAGTCTTGGGGACGGGCCATGCCGTCTGTTTCAATAAATGCCTTACGGTATCGCTTGGCTACCTCTTTCTTGTGGGGAGTATTGAAGAAATCTCCAGGTCGGAGGAACAACATCTCTTTCAGTAGGGCGCGGTAGTCCTTTTTGTCCTCACCCTCCAGCTTTTGCCGCTTCTTGGTGGTGCGGTGGAACATCTCACTGTCCCAATACATCACGGCCAGATATGCGTTCGGCTCCCGGCGCAGTACGCGCTCCATCAGCTGGGGGTCGTACTCGCCTAGGTGGACCAGCACAGGCACCGTGTCTACAGAGAAAAACTGCGACACCCGCAGCTGGTTCCTGTTGACACCCACCTGATACATTTGCAGGTAGACCTCCGGGATATCGACATGCTGATCGCGGAGATACAGCCAGACATCATTGGTTTTCCAGTCATAAATAGGATAGATCGTGTTTTTTTTGGTGATTCCTTTCGTACCCATGTTCAATGCGGCCATGTACTGGAGGCGTTGAATGGATTCAGTTGCTCGAACTCCACTTATCATGATGCCATCCATAGTCACCCGTGGGAGGAACAATTGGTAGTTATCCACCCGGGCGCGGAGTTGGGGATGGTTGCGGATGGCAAAGGGCGGGGGCTGCCGTACCCAGACATCCCGCTTCCGGCTGTCCCAGCAGACGAAGGTTTCATCGCTGGACAGCTCATTGAGACAGTTGAAGTGCTTGACCTCGATGCACCACCAGTTGAACTTTGCACCGGCCAGCAGGAACTTCTTCCTCCACAGTTTCGTAGTGGCCTCTATGCAATCGAAGATGGCTTCCTCGTCGATGAAAAGGACGGTCAGTAGGGATGGGTCGATCTCCCCGGCCTGGATCAGCTGGTAGGTCAGGTGGGCGAGCACGATACTGTCTTTCCCCCCGGAGAATGAGAGGTAGACCGGGACGCCGTTGGAGAACACGTTCTTGATGCGCTGCTTGGCCGCTGTCACCACGTCGATGTTGGATTGGACACGCTTTACAGCCATATCCGCTCACCACATTTCGGGCAGAGGACAAACCGGCTGCCTTGCTCCGCTTGCTGGGGCTGTTCGCCGGTGGCAGACGGGGTACAGTCCTCCGCGCGGGCGGCCGCAGTAGCTTCCCGGGCCTCGTACCGCTGGCCGGTTTCCCGGATTTCCTCGGCCCGCTCCGGGTCGATGGTGCCGTACTCGCTGAGGGCGGCGCTGGCCTCGTCAGCCTCCATAACCATGGCCCGGAGCAAATCTTCCTCGAAGCCGGGGATATCCAGGTCATCTTTCAGCTCCAACACGAGAGCATCCAGTGCGGCCAGATCGTCAACGCCCAGGTCGAACACCCGGTTATCGGCCAACATGAGCTTTTTCTTCTGGGCCTCCGTCAGCCCGGACACAACGTAGCAGTCCGCCTCGGTGTGGCCCATGGAGAGCAGCGTTTCAAACAGGCCGTTGCCGGCCAGGATGGTGCCGCCCTCGTCGACTACGATGGGGCGAATCTGGCCGAACATCTCCACGGAGCGCCGGAACTCCTTCAGCTGCTTGTCGGTGTGCATCCGCACATTCCGCTCCGGGGGGTGCAACTCGGTCAGGGGCTTCTTTGTCACTTTCATGCCCTCACCCCCTCCAGGAACGCCCGGGCGCTCACAATCTTCTCCGCAGCAGCGGTGACGATGGAGGGGTCAATGTCATAGACCTCGCGCCAGCCATTTTCGGTGCTGCCCGTCCATTGGCGGGCGGGCCAGGGGTGAGTGCCGCACAGATAGCCGTTCTTCCACCCATAGATGGGCGGGAGCGGGAGCTGATGGTAATGGATATAGGCCAGGACGTGCTCATGGCTCCAGGCCGCGAGTGGGCTAAACCGGGTTACGCCCTTTCCGTCCGTGTAGATATTGCTGCCCCGGCCAACGAAGTTCCCGTCTGCCCGGCGGCGGCCCAGGATGATGACGTCCAGCTCATGGGCTTTGAAGTATTCGCGCTGCGCCCGGTGCTGGACGATGGAGAACCAGCGCCCCGCCGTGGCCGATTCCTGGGGGAACAGCATTTCGGGGTGTTTGGCCAGCCAGTCCAGGCCCTGGTGTGTGTTGATGACCTCGCAGCCCGCTGGCTTGTTGGCCTGCACCCAGGCGGCAAAAGCCGGGTACTCCAGATCACACACGCCGATCATGCTGTCGGTGACACCGGCGACCTCGCAGACGTGGCCGAGAACGATACTGTCTTTTCCAGCGCTCCAGGCGTAGGCAGCCCTCTTGCCCTCCATAGTGGCCCGAATATCCTCCACCGTGGCGGCAGTCAGTTCGTCCAGCTGCTCCCGAGAAATAGCGTCCTCAATGGTTGCAACAGCGTCCAGCCATGCTTTATTGTCAATGCGCTGTTTACGCCCAAGGCTCATACCGCACACGCCCCCTTCCTGGGAGCGGTCACCATGCAGATGGCGCCGGAGAGCAGCAGCGCACACAAGCTGCCAGCGGTTTTCATAGCTGCGCTGCCGGTGACGGTGCCAATAACAAAAATCGGCATCCCGATAACGAGTGACGCCACGATCCCCGCCGTCACTCCGCCTGCTGATAACGATTTTCCTTTCAGCGTCAGCACAGTGGGCAACATGGTCGTAGCTCGCAGCGCACCGTAAATCAGGAACAGGTCAGTCACCGCCAGACCGGGGATATTGGCAATGACGATGGCCAGCACCAGGAGCGCCAGCATGGAGCCTTTTACCGCGCCCATGCCGCCCCCGAAGTCGTTGGTCAGCGATGCCACTGCGCAAAGGTTACTGTCAGTGGTGGAGAGAAGCCCGGAGATCACCATGAACAGGAAGGGCAACATCACCCACTCAGGGAACAGGCTGGACACCAGCTCGAAGTTCACCATACCCGCATCCTGGGCAACGTAGCCAGAGCCGGCCGCGATGAAACCGAGAACGCCCATGGAGAACGGTACCACAGCAAAGAACAGCGCCCCCAGCCGGAACGCCCCGCCGATTTTGTCCTCGCGGATGGAGAACGCCCGCTGCCAGAAGCATTGATCCCCGAACGGGGCGGCAATCAGACCGACCGCCGTGGGCACTCCAAAGGCCAGAAGCACTTCCAGGCCCTTTTTGTTGAACAGGCTGGTGTACTCCCCGGACTGTCCCGCAAGCCCCGTGACGAGGCTGGATAGGCCGGTATCGCCCGACAGTGCCCAGGGTACCAGCAGCGCACAGCAGGCGAGCATGAGAACCATCTGGAGCGCATCGGTCAGCACCGACGCCTTGATGCCGGAATACTGCGAGTAGGAAAAGGCAATGGCGGCCAGTACGATGGTCAGCGCACAGAATGGCCAACCCGTCACCGCCGCGAGAATCTTCGCGCCAGCGAGCAGCTGCACCGCCGTGGACAGGATGGCCAGCGCGGACAGTTCAAACAGATATGCCCCGTGGACGCCCTTGGAGTGATACCGCTGCTGCATATAGCCGGATAGCGTGATCCCCTCCGGGGCCTGGGTGCGCATCCGCTTCCCGAACGGAACGAATATCAGCAGACACAGCACGTTCGGCACCAGGAACCAGAACAGGCCGGGCAGACCGTTGGTATATGCCTTTTCCGCCGAAGTGAAAAGCGCAGGAGCCCAGATCCATGTGGCCGCTATGCTCATGGCGCTTTGGATCAGGCCGAGCTTCCTGTCGGCAACGTGGAAGCTCTCGGTGTTGTGCGACCGCTGCGAGAGGCAGATGGTGACAATGACCATCAGCACCGCATACGCCGCCAGTACGATGAAGCCGTACATTTTGGGTTTCCTCCTTATTCGTGTTGTGCGACCGCTGCGGGATATTGGCGGTACCGCCGCCCGGTGCATAGCCACCGCGCCAGGAGAAAAGAACGCGGGGCCTATACCCTCCTTTCCCAAAAGAATGGCGGCCCTCCCAAGAGAGGACCGCCTGGCTTGATTTAGGATTTTACCAGCTTACCATAGCACATTGTCGAGCGGAATATCAAGCGTCATCGCGCGTCACGCCGTTGCAACTTTCGAGGAATCGGTAACAGGCAGACTTGACACTGTTTTCGGAGTTCCTGCCGCCCACCACATCCGCAACCTCTTTCCATGTGAGCGCATAGAGGAAACGGAGCCGGATAATCATGCGGATATGGTCATCTTCGATACCATCAGCGAACTCGGTAATAGAGGCCTGCGCCTTTTTGCACTCCCCCTCCAGGCGGGCGATACGCGCTTTCAGATCGGCAATCTCCACAGCAAGATCGCCCACCTTATCGCTCACACCGGGAGCGTGGGGCATTCCAGTAAGTACCTGCGCACCGGGGCAAGCTGCTGCCTGGAGAGAGGCCAGCATTTCCTTTGCTCTGGCCAGCCGCTCCCTCATAGTAAAATGTCGATTTAATTCTTGCAAAGTCAATTAGCTCACCCCCGCGCACAGATTATCTCTTTTTGCGAAACCCTCTGGCCTGGGGGCAAGTGCTGAAATGGGAGATGTACCCGAAGCCGGTCAGCTCGTCACGCGGTCCCTCGAAGTCACAGCTCACAACCTTGCCGCTCCGCTGGAGGACCACCTTTCCAGCAGCCCCGGGCCGCTCCCAGTAGGGCACCAGCCGTGGATCACATGGCATACTCTTTCCAGCTGCGGTCTTGACCCATACGATTTCAGCGCCGCATCCGCGACATACCCCTGTCGGCATAGCCTTTCCCTCCAATCGTCATTTGTTCCATCTGGGGCTGGGGTTTCTGCTCCACCGACACCACCCGAGCGTCGCCCCACCGCTCCAGGTACATGGCCAGATCCTCCTTGATGCCTATGGCCTGCCCCGCTGGGGCGTTGACCTGGACTGTGATAATCAGCATGGCTATACCTCCGGCTTGCGGCGGTAGGCAAGCCATTCATCCCCGAAATATTCAAAACTCGCATAAAACAGCCTGGTGAAAATCCCGGCGCTGTCTCTGCGTTTTTCAATAACAACATACGAAGATAAGTCATCATTGAACAAACACTTTATGAACACCGGCTCCCCGTCCATCTCCTGGAGCTGTTCCAGCGTCAGCGGGTCATTCGATGGGGCTGGTTCCGCTTCGACAGCAGGGGCGGCATCGAACAAATCAATAACCTGGTTTGCCCGGTCATTGGAGCTGTCACCAGACAGCAAATTGTAGACAGCCTCCATAAATTCATCCCGATAGGCGTCATTATCATACAATTTCATTTGCTACCCTCCAGTAAGTAGGCCCAGGGCCGACGCATAGGCGGCGATACAGCGCCCCAAACCTTATCATCATGGTCAGTCAACTGCTTGGCTCGCTGCGCGGCCTCCTTTGCTGAATAGAACACCTTCGCCCCAATTTCCTGAGGCTTATAGTAAGATACGATTTCGTACCCATAAGGGCCAGTACCCACAATACGCATTGCGGTCCAGCTGCTATTTTCGTTGTAACCGGTCAGCTTCCCGGAGCAGACCACATACTCCTTGTTCGCAATCCTTTCCTCGGTGTTGTAGATATGCTCACAAACAAAGTAGAGCTGGGTGCCGATTTCTGGCCAGTCCTCACGCTTCATTTTGCCACACCCGTTTTCGGCAACGGTCGCGGCTCGAACCGCCACTTCCGGGCATCGTCCCCGATTTTCTGGAACAGCCGGGCCTCGGCCAGCATGGGCGTATCCTCGGAGATACCGAACTGCCAGCACTTGCGCGAGGCGTTCCAGATGCCATACTTGACCCCAGGGACACCCCGATAATAGGTATCACGCTTCATTTCCTCACCCCCATAAAACATTCTCGGACGGCCTGCCGCCCCTCGCCAAACTCCACCACATGGAACCGGCCCAGCGGATGGATCCAGATTACCCGCCCCAACATCCAGCCGGCGTCTTTCCTGTCGCTGTCGGAAAAGGTGATGGGCTTCCGCTTCACGATATCACCCACCTGGACACGGCCCGCAGTAATGGGGATAACCTTTTCCGGCTCTGACGCGGGCTCCGGGGTAGGCTGAACGGTCTGGTATCTCTTACGCTTTTTCTTCATCAATTCGCCTCATTTCTCAAATCGGTAATTGTGGCCATCCAGCGCATATGGATTTTTGACTTTCCCATTGCACCTATCAAGAACAGTCTGATAGCTCATGTGGTTTGCGCGAGCAGCGGCCCGGGCGCTGGAGTACACTGCAACTACTTCTCCACTCGTATCAATTTTCTCCACCGGCCGCCGGGAGGACTGAGCGCCGGTCTTGGCACCCAACTCCTGCGGCGTGGCAAAGGCGATATTGTGGAGGCAGCTATCCGCCAGATCACCGTTGCGGTGATAGGCCACTTTCCCAGGGGGGCGGCCCCCCAGCCAAACATCCACCATGAGGCCGATAACCGCAACCTCGCGAGCTTTCCCATCCCGGGCGGTCAGCTTGAAGTAGTACCGGCCGGAGCGGCGGCCTTTCCCGTGAGGCTTCCGGCGATACTGTGTCAGGAAGTGCGGGGCCTTTGTCCGCCGTCCCCGCCACTTCCAGCAGCGCACCTCGGTCATGCGGTTGATTTGATAGGCTCCGTCGTAGCCAGGAATATCTCGCCAATCCTGATCCATTATCAGCCCTCCATTTTAGCAGGGGCCTCCGGCTGCACCATGAAATGCCCCGGCAGGTAGCGCCCAGTTTGTTTTCTTCACATCTGCCTTGAAAAAACTACCACTGACAAGTTGATAAAGCGCAAGCGGGTCATCGTGGCAGACACAGCTCTCTGCGCTGCCAACGTACTCAGCCAGTGGGCGTTTATTATCAAGAGTGAACCCCAAGATGCGTTCATCTTCTTCCACCGCAGCAAACCGTTCGGGAAATAGTTCCCGGATGCCGGCCCAATGGGTAGGCAGACTGAAAATACACATCATACAGGAACAACGGTTCCATCCAGCCGCATAACATGGGTGCGGTGCAATTTGGTGTCGCCGGATAATATCCCACACTTGCGCCTCGTCCCAATCAATGACGCTGCGCCATTGATGAACCAGCCGGTGTGCCTTGGCCGTGGCGTTGGTGCGGTGGATCTCCATCTCGTTGTACTTGGCCCGTCCGGCGCTCTCCTGGCGGCGTTCACCAGAAATCACCAGAATCTTTACATCCTGGGCAAGCCCGTCAATATCAGAGTAGAGCTTGCTCTCCACCTGGGCCTTGAGGGAACCAGAGCACCAGCGGCCCTGATGGCATCCAGACTTGGCAGGGAATTTCAGGCGATGGCCGTCCGCTTTCAGCGTATCCATATTTCGGAGCAAGCTGTCAGCGACCTCACGCTTAAGATTGGGGCTGCAGTAGCGCCCGTTGGCAATGGACCCCTTCGCCGGAAATTTCCGACAGTCCCCCATGGCCTTCAGGTCCTCCAGCGCCATGTTGCGGATCACCGAATCGGCCACTGTGATCTTTAGGATAGAACTGCACCACCGGGTAGCGAGGTCGCCACTCTTGGCCGGAAACTTCATTCGGTGCCCCATTCCCTCCAATTCCTCTCGTTCCAGATCGTCCAAGATTTTTTCTCGGAGCTGGGCAGAGCGGACTTGCTTTTCCGACTGCCTACATTCCAAAACTTCCCCGGTGGCCGGGTCTATGTACCGGATAGGCCAGCTGGCACCGATACGATACACCTCGCCCCAGAATCCATTCACCCGCCAAGACACCCGCAGAGTGATCCCCAGATACTCAGCCACAGCCCGGACGTAATTCTGCGTCACGGGCCAATCCATCTTTCGGGTCGGGTGTCCCCCGTCGATGTCGTGATGCCACAGCTCCATTTTTTCTTTCGGGACTCCCCGTTCCAGCAAATCCAGAACACAAGCCAGGCTATCTTTTCCACCAGAAAACAGGATGATTATTTTGTCATAGTCTTCAAATGGAAGTAATTGCTCCAGGCAAATTGAAGCCATGTGTGATGTGTCCTGCCGTCCTGGGATTATAGGAATTTGGCCTACTCCGCTCCCGAACGAAACCCTTCTGTTTGCTCCCATCATCCCAAAACCCTTTCCATCGCTTTATGATAAGCGTCCAGCTCGCTAGCCCCTTTGGGGGCTTCCGCTCCACAGTGGAGGCAGATGTACCGATATGTCAGGTCAGGCGGGAACTGGGGCGATAGGGTCAGCAGCGTCATATCGTGGGCGCAGTAGGGACACTTCGGTTTCATAGGCTGCCCCTCCATTCCCAAAGCCCTTGCATCCCTTTCACTGGTACTGGCGAATCAGCAGCGATTCTCACATGGAAATCCCATGCGTACCGCCCCAGGGTAAAGTCACCCAGGGCCAGCTCCATCGGTGTGAGCTTTGCCACAAAAGCTTCCGTAATGAGGTTGCAACGGGTCAGAATCGCCGTTCCCACGATAGCCCCGGTAGGTAACTGGTTTAGCTCACCGGGCCGCATGAACAAGCTCTCAAAGTAGTCCAGCGTGAGCCATCCATCCCCCCGGTCGGCGGTCAGCGCGTCGATGGTTCGACGCACTGGCCGCTTGGCCGCATGTATGGCGATGGGGCCACGATAGGAGGTAGCCCAGCTGCGGGTTTCGTACCGCTTCCGGCCAGACACCAACAGGGAGGCCCAGGGCTGCCAGATAGTGAGTGCTTTCATCCGCACCACTCCCTCCAGCCTTTCTTGGCCGCCAGCTGGTCAAGGTCTGCCTGGGCTTCCTCGCGGGTCGTCCGCCAAGGGACAGCAGCCAGCCCTTTCCAGCCGACGTCACCCTGTTTCTCCGGCTTCTGATACCGAGCCTTGAAAGAGGGATCAGAGCCAATGCCAGACATCACCTGGTATTTCCAGCCCCGGGCATCAATGTACTTCTTAGGCATTCTGTCCACCACCTTCCCCATGCAGGATTTTCTCGCCGGTGGCCTTGAGCGTGGGCATTATCTTCTCCTGCTTCCGCTTGATCCGCTCCAGCTCCTGCGCATACTTGCGAAGCGTTTTGCGGTTGAACTTTTTGGCGTGGCCCATGCGGATCTGCGCCTGCACCGCCGTCCTCCGGCCAACCAGTTCACGCATCTCCTTATCCGAGGTGAACACATGATACCGCTCCCCACAGGCCGGACAGGAAAAATACTGCACCACGAAATCGCCCTCGCGGATGGAGCTGAAGCGGTGCTCGTCCAGCGTGAACTCCTGGCCACATTTGTTGCAGCTGGTGGCCTTATCCATTCTGGCCCGCCTCCTTTTCCTCCGGGGCAGCAGTCTCACCCTCACGGAACATCGCATATGTCCCATCACGCAATGCCTTTTCCTCGCTGGAGATTTCATACCCCAACTTCTCCAGCAGGAGGTAGAGGTCGTTGAGGCCCTGGTTTTCCTCATGCTCTGGACGCCATGAGTTGACATACCCCACGTCCTCGTCGTCTCCGAAGATACCATAGGCCGTAAGGAGCAGCGCACGCTCCGGGGCCTTGGTCAGCTCGGCGGCGTCCTCCAAGGTGAACTCGTCGTTGTCAAAGTCGAAGGTGCTGCCAAACAGGTTCTTCATGTCCTGGTAGGAGATGTCGATACTGTCATTTACGCCCATGAGAATAATAAAGGCCGTGATGTCGCCCAGGTGCTTCTTGGCGATTTGCGTGGACACGCCCTTGACAAACTCCGACCTGAGTTTGTAGGCCCGGGCGGTGGCCGCTTCCAAATCTGCTACCCTCCGCTTTCTCTCCGCCGTTTTTTTCTCCATCTCAGCTCGGGCAGCAGCATCGTCTTCCCCATCCTCGCTTGCCTTTTCCCGATAGATGGTGACATTGTACTCGTTCTCGGTGTAGTAGTAGTGAACGGTATCGGCATCAGCCGGGCGTTCAACAGTTTTTTTCTTCTCGTAGTAACCGTAGCTGGTCACATATTCCATCTTGGTGTAGTCCGACTTGTCGATCTTCTTGGCGAACTCAGAGGCAGCAGCGGCAAAGGCAACCATCCGCTTCTTCTGCTCCTGGGCCTCCAACGTCCGGTTTAACTTGCTCCTAAAGTCGGCCGTCCCGATAGCGTCCAGCAGTTTGTTCTTCTCCTCCGGGTCATCTACCTTTTCCAGTTCGATGTAGTCGGTGAGGGAGGCACCACGGGCCTCGGACTTTTTGAATTTATCCTTGTCCAGCTCCAAGAGCTTGGTGCGGTGCCGGATAGTGGTGGCGGAGAAGCCGGTGTCCTTGGCAACACTCTCCACTGTGCCGCCCAGGTCAAGCATCATCTGGAAACCTTGGGCTTGCTCATACACGGATAAATCGCTCCGCTGAATGTTCTCCATGAGCATGGTGCGTACCTGTTCCCGGTAGTCCATATTGGAGATGACACAGGGGACCTCGGCCAGACCGGCCAGCTTTGCAGCTGCAAGGCGACGGTGGCCAATGACCACCCGGAACAGGCCCTCGCTGTCCTTGGGCTGGCTGGCCGTGATGCGGTTCATGAGGTTGCGTACTTCCTTGGTGGGGTGCTCCTGGTACTGCTTAGACAATGCGGACCACTCCGCCGCTTCGGATTCCAGCGACACAACAGTGAGATTCTGGAGGACACCATTGGCCTTGATACTGTCGGCCAGCTCCTGCAGGTCACCCAAATCCTTACGAGGGTTATCCGGGTGCGAGAGCAGCTTATCCACGGGCAGCAGCACCAATGCGCCAGCGTCCCTATGGACAACCACAGGCTCCGCATCCTGGGGCGCAGAGGGGGCAGACTGGCTGGCCAACACACTTATAGCTTCCATCTGTACCTCCCACTCGGCCTCCATCGCTTTCGTCTTATCCTCGATTTCCGCGCCCGGACGGGCGTTGCCCTGGTAGTAGCTACACTCCCGCTCATGAAACTTGTACTTGCAAATTTTCTCGCACTCGGATTGCAGCGGACAGCGGTCATTGATTTCTTTCTTCATTGGTTAGCTCCTTTCTGGTGGAGCCGCCGTTACCAGCGGCCCCGGTTTGTTACGTCGCAGGGGCCATAAGCATGGGCATCTCTTTTGTGGGCTCGGCCAAGTAGTAGGCGAGCTTTGCCATGACCACCTGATAGCTGGCCTCGCCGGCGCCCTCGCTCCCATCCCCATGGAATCCATCTACCACCGTACGCTCCTCGGCGGTCATGTCCTTGTAGGCGGCCTTGCCATAGCTCGGCGGCAGCCAGTTTTTCTTCCGGCAGCAGTAGATATTGAAGCGGTCAACAAGGGCTTGGTTGCGAAACCTGATGTGCATGGTTCCCTTTTTGTAAAGGGTCACATCAAAATACTTGCACGGGATATTTCGGGTCTGCCCAGCTTCACAGGCCCGGAGTAGAACACCATGGAGATCCACCGCAGCCGTTTCGTTCCCGTCCAGATAGTCAAAAACCTTTTCGATATCAGAAATAGTACACTCGGCCTGGTATACCTCAAAGGTGTCTTTGTGCCATGAGTAGCTGGAAAACATACCGCAGGTGGGGATGATGACCTTACTGTTGATTTTGTGGACTTTATTGGTTTTCCAGCCGTTGTAGTAGTGGATATTCTTAGCACACTCCGGGTACCAAGAATGTTCCTGCGTGAACTTGTCGAACAGTGCCACGATGGTTTCCTGAATGCCCTTGCCCATTTCGGCATTCATCTGCTCGGCTATCTGCTGAATGTTGAATAGCGTAAAATCAAAGTCTGCCATGGCACTGACTTTCTTCATGTACTCTTCCCGGAGATTGCTGGTCAACTTTCCCACAAATTCCTTGTTGGAGAACAGGGCCTCCCAATACTTTGTGCGAACAAGGCGCAGATACTCATTTACGCTTGGGGTACTGCCACGGGAAAGCCGCCCAGGTTCCCCAACGCAGAGTGTCATAGTCGTATATGAATACTTACCACCATTAAAACTATCCATGATGTACGGTTTCATGGCCTCGTACTCCCGAATCAGCTCAATACCTGCGTCCACCTCCACGTTAAACCGGCTGACGATCTGGCCCATGAAATCAGCCACGGTCATTTCCGTTACATCGTTTGGCGTCGGTTCATCGACCTCGGCGGCCCGCCGCAGCCGGTCAAAGATGGTGCTCTCCCGCTTCGGCGTAGGGATATTGATTGAGATAAGCGCCACTTCAACATCTGTCCTGCGCTCACTGTCAGAAAAGGCCCCCTCAACATACTTGATTTCAGCCTCCAACTCCTGGAGCTTCTTAACCAGAAAGCGACGGCGGTTGGTGTACGGGTTGCGGATGGTTTCAGCGTTCAGAATGCACCGAATCATGCCGCCGCTGCGCCGTTGGAGCTCAATGGCCTTTAGGAGATGTGCGTCCCCGTCGGCAAACGGCGGGTTCATGGCGATAAGGTCATAGTGCTTCCTGCTTTGGAATGTGTGGAAATCGTCATGGACAATATGCAAAGCCAACCGGCGCAGTTGCTCTTGTTCACGTTTTAGCCCCCTGTATTCCGCAGCCTCGACAGAATTAAGCTGGCGGTAACCCCGTATCTCGCTGTCGTACTCTTTCTTTTTGTCGAGCTGGTGAAGCCGTTCGGACAACTCGCGCATCCGCTGTCCGCAAAACTCATACTGAAGAATGGAGCGGAGATAGGGGTCAATCTCCACGCAATCGACATTTAGCCGCCGGTCACCGTAGCAGCGCAGCGCAGCATACTTCTCTATGACGGTGTGGACAATATTCCCTTTCCCGGCCTGGGGTTCCAGGACGTTTTCGATTTTCTCCCAGTCAATGCCCGACAGAAGTCTTTCGGACAAGGCGGGCGTGGTGGGATAAAACCCACCCCGCGCCTCTTCCGAGGCGACAAGGCCCCGCGCGTTCACGGCCTAACCTCACCAGCAGGCTCGGCCGCTTCGCTCTGTTGTACCAGCGCCTTATCGCGCTCCGCTTTCTGCTCCCTGGCCATAGCCGTGGCACCGTCCGAGTAGCCGCGCTGGTAGATGCCGTTCAGATACTTTTCCATGATTTCCCGGTTCATGTGCTTAATGGCCTTGTAGTCCTTGCGCTCCAGCTTTTCCATTATTCAGTCACTCCTCTCCATCCAAATCATCAGGCTCGTCATAGGGCAGAACCTCCCGGGGCTGGGTGCCGTTGAACGGCCCCACCACGCCCAGCTCCTCTAACTGTTCCAGGAGCCGCGCGGCCTTGGCGTAACCAATGCTCATTTGGCGTTGCAACAGGGACGCAGAGGCCGCGTTCTCCGCCCGAACAATACGAACCGCCTCCTTGATGTCGGGGTCCTCCAGGCTCACAGACGCACCCTCGTCGGCCTCGTCCTCATCATCCTCGGGCAGCTCCCCATCGTTGCCGGGGCCGTCATCTTCGTCCTCGAAACTCTCCAATGGCTCCGCGCCCTCTGGCAGACCGCCGTCATCGCCACTGATGGTCGGCATATCCTGGGCAGCCAGGACGCGCTTCTCGATGATGTCCCGGAAAAAGAACTGCTGCCAGTAGTTAATCATCTTGACCAGGATGGCCTCAATCTTCGTGCGCAGCGTCTTCCCGATGGTGAACGTGCCGCCCTGCACCTTGGTTGTCAGGGTGCCATCCTCGAAAATCCACATCATGGAGGCGTCAGGGCTGCGGTAGCCCACTTCCTCCACATTCTCCAGCATGGACATCTGAGATTCCATGTCCTGAGCGGGCTTAATGGTGAACGTGATGGGATAGCTGTCTTTCTTGAAGCGGTAGACCAAATCGTGTTCGTCACAAATGCCCTGCATCTTCTTGACCTGCGCTTCGTAGAGGGAAATCTCGCTCATTTGCAAACTCCTTTCATGTGTATTAGTCCAGCAGTAGCAGAACACCGTCCCGCGTCACTGGCACCAGATAGGCCGCGATTTCCACGTCGGCCTCGGTCACATACTTTCTACCAAAGTACTTTTTCATCTCTCGCCAGACACCCCAGGGGAAACGGTAGACGTTGCCAGAGCTAAAGCCCGCTATGACATAGCAGCGAGCGCCCAGCTCCTGGTGACGGTCAAGATAGTCCGCCTGCCCCTGGAGTACCCGGCTTTGGTCCATCCTGCCGGTCGATGTAAACTTGGCTTCAAACATAACGGTGCGCCCGCCCTTGATGGTGCCCTTATAGTCCGGCTGGGCCTTTTTCTCGAAGAACGCCACGAATTTCCCGTTGCCCAGGTTTTGGGTGGGGCGCATCGGCTCCGGCGTTTTCTCGATGATGGCGAAGCCGTGAGCCTTGTAGTATGCAAATGCCCTGTCCAGGCGTTCCTCAAATTGCTTACCTTTGGCCTTGCTGACCGCGCCCATCATCTGGCGGCGCGGGTCTTTTTTTTTTAGGCATGATACCTACTCCCAAATGTACTTGTAGCAGAAAACGTGGTCTTGGATTTTGCCCCATACCCGGTCATTCTCACCATTGCGGGAGAAGAAAACCACATCCTCCGGCAGAATGGACGGACCATACAGCGCCGCGTCGATGGCGTCATACTGCGCGTCCGCTGGATCCGCCAGGGCAAGATTGCCGATGGTGGAGAACTGCGGCCTCGGGGTGTCCTCGCCCTGGTGGAGAACATCATGTATTGTATCGGGGAACTCCGGGGAGATCACCCGATTCAGCACGACCTCGGCCACGGCCTGTTGTCCCTCAGCACATTGGTTGCCTGCCTCCAGCTGAATGACCCCCGCCAGCTCCAGGCGCTCGTCCGCAGTCATGGTGACGCTGGAATACCGCTGCACCAGCTCCGGGGTCGGCTGCGGCATCACCTCAACTGACAACACCGGGGTCTGTTCTCCGGGCGGGACGATATCGGCCAAGATGCCCGCCCCCCACAGCCCAATTACAGGCGTTTCCTCGGCGGGAGCGCCCCGGGCGGTAGATACCTCGTCAAAGTTCATAAACGCCGCCAGGAGCGCGAGGATGGCCACGCAGAGGGCCAATCCCGCCGTTACCAGATTTCCTTGTCGCTTTCTTCTCATGTTACCTCCCATTTTTTGCGTTGAGTGCGGGCAGCTCCCCGCCGACCATTGCGGGCCGTCCCCGAATCACTATCCGGCAGGCGTCCTCGATTTCCCGTAGCTTCCACATTGAACACTCTTTCCCGCTGTTGTCTGTCCAAGTGCGGGACAAGGCATCGATGCCACCCACAGTGTCAATAACAGCCCGTGTAAAGTTCCCCGGGGGCAGTTCCGTATAGAACGCAGTGAGAGATTCATACATGGTGTTGGCGCTGCGAATTTCTTGAAATGCTTGGTCGGTCAAACGCTTAATATCCTTGTTGACATTATCCACCTGCTCCCGGAACTCCGCGATAGTAGGCGGAAACTTGCAGTGCTGGCAGAGACGCACGACCGCTTGCTGCCCGGTCCAGAAATCCACATCGGTGGTGCAGGACACCCATAGCTTGATTGTGGGGGCGAGCTTGGGAATGCCGCCCTTGAATGTCTCAGCGTTTGGCCACGCCAGCAGCATTATTGCAAAAAGCTCTGTCATCTCCTTGCCGGTCACGGGCCACCCTCCCCATCAAACATCCGGTGTATCTCCTGCAAATCCCCCATGGCACCCTCACTGGAGCTTCTGGGGGCTTGCTGCCGTGAGATGCCCCAGCCGCCCCGGCTGCATTTGCGGATGACCAAATTCCAGTCTTTCCACTTGTTCTTATTTCCCGTGGCCTGAGCACTCTCGTCTATGTAGGCGATACACCGTTGCAGCTCCACATCCCCCAACTCATGCCGCAGCCGCTCAAATTCCTCGTTGGTGAGTTTCACCCAGCCATACTCACCGCGTTTGTGGCGCACTTTCTGTTCCGGCGGGGCAGCCCGCCGCCGGCGCGGTTGAGATTCAGGAACAGCGGCCGGGGCTGGAGCGTCCTGGGGGGGCACTGCCTCGTAATACTCATAGGGCACCGTCACCGTGTCTCGCTCGTTATAGCGGCCAGCCAGATACTCCCGGAAGCCGTCATCCTTTATGGCGCGTATTTCAGCCAAAAGCGGTTTGTTCAGCTTCTCCGAAGTTGACCAGTTGTAGCGGAACCAATTCAGCATAAGCATCTCTTTTGTGGTGGAGCTATACCGGATGACATTGTGCTCCCTGTCCAAGCGCATCAAGAGACGCTTTACCGTGTCCTCGTTGTAACCCGTCTCACTGGCAATCTGCTTGACGCTGACCTCATAACAGCCGCAGAGATTGGTGTGTGGGTTTGTCATGCAGTACAGATAGATGTACTTATCCTCCGGGGTGAAGTCATCCACGACCTTGGAATCATCCCAGAAGCTTGTACTGATAAGCCGTCCTTTCGCCATCTGTTCACCCCCTTGAGGACAGGCCGCCCCGCCCTATGGTGGAGCGGCCTGTTTGAATCAGAACGGCAAATCACCGTCATCTTCCTCGGTTTCCTGAAAGCTTCCGTAATCAGAGGCCGGGTAACCCGGGGGCCCTTGCGCTGGTGCGCCACCGTAGCCCCCACCACGGCCGGGTGACTGGTGGTTGCCTTGGGGATAGCCTCCCTGGTAGTAGCTGTCTCCCTGCGGGTACCCGCCTTGCGGATAACCGCCGCCGTCCCCGTCTTTTTTGGAATCTCCGAAGTAGACATTATCGGCCACGACCTCAGCGGAACGTCGCTTGTTGCCCTCACGGTCGGTCCAGTCCCGCATTTGCAGCCGCCCCTCCACCACGGCCACACGGCCTTTGGTGAAGTACCGGCTGACGAACTCGCCGGTCTGGCGCCATGCCACCACGTCGATCCAGTCGGTGACCCGCTCGCCGGTGCCCTTGTCTTTGAAATCGCGGTCCACCGCCAGGGAGAAACTGGCTACGGGTGTTCCAGACTGGGTGTGCCGCAGCTCCGGGTCTTTCCCCAGGCGGCCCATGATGATGATTTTATTCAGCACCGGCGGCACTCTCCTTGGGCCCGGCCTCCGCCCGGGGGGTGTCCTTGGGCTTATACTTCAGCGCGGGGTCGAAGATGTTGTCCATGATATAGTCCATGCTGAAAGAGCTGGTGGTCTGGTAGGCGTGGCGCAGAATATCCAGCTCAATCTCGGCCCGCATCAGCTCGTCATAGCGTGTCCGGGGAATGCAGACAGCTCCGTTGCAGGGCGGGGCACAGAGCAGAGCGGCCGTGCCGGCCTCCGCTTCCGGAATCACGTTGGGGGCAAAGTCCTGAATTTTGTTGGGGATTTCCATTAGTCATTCTCCTTTCGAGTAGTCCTATTGCTTATTCCAGTCTTCTTTGTACCGGGCCAGCTGCTCCGGGGTGTCGGTTTCAATGCCCAGCTCGCGGGCTTTTTCAATGGCTCCGTCAATCAACCGGGCCATTTCCTTGGTGTCCATGAGATGTGTCTGCTTATAAACCAGGTAGCAGTTGAACATCTTCCCGTTTTCCTCGCGGGTGTCGAAGCATTTGACGTAGGGGTAGATGGTGGACACGTCCACCGAAGCGGGGAGCTTGAAGCCCACCGTGAGCCCGTCCTGGCCTTTGGCCAAAGCGCCGTATTCACATACCAACCATTCCTTGGCACTTTCCTCGCTGCCGCCGCGCTCGGCGGCAATCTTGCTGACCAGGACGTGAAAGTAGGCGTTGGCCGACAGGGAGCGCCGGTTGCGATGCTTCTTGATTTCCACATCCAGCTCGGCCTCTCTGAGCCGGTCGAAGTCCTCCCGGAAATCCCTGTCGACTTCGATAGTGATGCGCTGCTTCCGATTCAGGCCAATGGACAGGTCAATCAGCCGTCCCCTCATTTGGTCTGCCACTTCTCCTTGTAGGTTTCCAGGAAGCCCATGGCCTGCATCCAGTCCAGGAAGTCGGAGATGGTGGGGATGATGGCCGGTGCTTCATCGCGGCGGTACCGCTCCGTCCATACCTCGCTGCCGTTGCTCACTATGTAGGTGAAGCCCCGGGCCTCCGGCACCAACTCCAAGTATGTCGGGTGCTGGGTGCTGTCGGTGTATTTGCCCCGGTCGTAGCCCTTGGAGAACTTGATGTCGTAAATCTCGCCAGACTTCAAGCAGTCCAGCCGCCCATAGAGCAGCAGCGTCAGACCGCCGACCTCGATTGTCTTGCTGGCTCGGCACTGCAAGACACCGCCGCCAACAATCTGGGCTACCTTGGAGGCCGCATCATACCAGCGGTCTTTCGGATCCCCGCGCCCCTGGGTGATAGCTGTTACCAAATCCTCAAACGCGATACCGTTTGCCATGGCCTCATTGGGCGGTGTCGGTACATTGTTCAGCGTGGCCACGAACTCAGCCAGAGGATCCCGCTCCGTGGTCATATCCTCAAACGGGTTTTCTTTCATGGCATAGAGCCAGGAGGACATCAGGGAGTGGGTCATCAGATAGCGGGCCATTACTCACCGCCCCCCTGCTCCTGTCTGGCCTCTCTGCCCATCGAAGCTTCGTCCGGTTTGGGCGTGTACTTCTTGATTACTTTGTCGTAGAACAGGCCGCAGGCCTTGATTTTGGCGTTGAACGCCACGCCGACCTCTTTCTCGGAAGTGAGCGCGTGCTTGATTGCCTTGATGCGCGGCATGGCGGCGTTGGCGGTGTCGGCATCGCTGATGGCGTCGATGATGGCTCGGCCCTCGGCCATGGCCGCCTCGTAGGCCTCCTGATCCGCCGCGTTCTGCTCCGCCTCTCTGGTGGAGATGGCGTTATACTCGGCAAACAGCTTCGTCAGGAAGTCGTTGGGGCTGGTGGGGGTCAGAGCGGGGATTTTGTGGACGCCGGTAATTCCCCGGGTACCCTTGGCAAAGTACCGCTCGCAGTTGGAGAAGCCGATGGTGCGGTCCTTGCCGTACATCTCCACAAAGCCGCCCAGGTCCATGGGCTCCCAGACATTGTTCTTGGTCTGGCCCTCGACTTTGATGCGGAGGCGGGTGTTGTCGCCGTCCTTTTCCTCGGTGGCGTGGAACACGATGACGATGTTCTTCTGGAGCTCATAGAAGCAGAAGTCCATCAAGCGGACAAACTCCTTGCCCACAAAGCCATAGCCTTTGAGGGACAGCGAACCGTCCCGCTGGCCGTACTTGGGATCCTTCTTGATGGCCCACAGCGACATGAGGGAAATCAGCTTCCCGCCGGTGTCAAACACCAGCGTGTCGAAGTCCTGGACGTTGATGGGGGTCAGGTCCTCCAGAATCTCGTCGTAGCTCCGGGGCTGGATATAGGCCTTGCGGTACCGCGGCTCAATGCGGTCAATGCCGAAGTCCACGTCGATGTGCAGCGGGTTCGGCGCAGACAGCGCCAGGGTAGACTTGCCGATGCCGGGGTAGCCGGCAATCAGCATACGGATTTTCTTCTCTCCATCACGGATGTCATTGGGGTTTCTGATCATAGTGATAGCTCCTTTCAGTTATTCAGCAGCTCGCGCCGCAGGATGATAGTTTCATGGCAGCGGTAGCCGAAGTTGCCGTCCGGCCGCTGATACATGGAGGTTTTCTTGAAGTTCTCCTCCGTGTAGACGGTGCAGCAGTTCAGCAGCGGCTCAATCTTATTCGGGTGATACATGCGGAACACGGAGCAGGCCGATTCAAAGTCCGGCGCCTCCACTTCCGTCCAGCCGCCAAAGAACGGGTGGCCCTCGGTGCCATAGGTGAAATAGAACTTGGGCATTTCATAGCTCCTTTCTGTGGAAACACTCCGAGCACTCCCATGCGTCAACCGGCCGTAAACAGAGGTCACAGCCGATAATCTCATAGTCCTTGGTTTTGTAGACCGTTTCGCACTCCTCGCCGCAGACAGGACAACGGGGGTATCGGGGTTCTTTCCCGTCTGGGTAGCCGGTGCGCTCCATGTTGCGGATTATGGGATGGTCAGGCAGGTCATTCATCGTCAGTTGTCACCCCCTCGGCAATCAGCTTTCGGACAATGCCGGTGAGCCAGTCCTGGACGGTAGCACAGCCAGACGCTTCAATCAGCTGTTGCAACGCCGCATAGTCCCCGTCCTCAAGGCGGCAGGAGATACGACAGGTAAGACGGTGCTGGCCGTGCCGCGTCCTCTTGGGCGGCTCTAAACGCTCAGGAGCGAACCGCTCATAGAGGGCGTGCATAGCGTCTGGGCGGATGGTCACGCCGTAGGCCTCCCCGTTCTCACACTTGCTTTGAACGGTCTTGTCATACTTGGGGTAGAGCGTCTGAACGACAGCGACCATATCCTTGGCGGGGATCTGCTTCGTGACACGCAGCTCACGCAGTTCCTCAGCCATAGCCGTACCTCCCCAGACGCTTGACTTCCGGGGGCGGGGCTGCTAAACTGGCGGTAGGTGTTTGGGCCTGGGGCCGTTCCCGTTGCAGCGGGGCGGCCTCTCTTTTTTTGTCCTGACAGTCGCAGCGTTCGCCCGGGTCAAGGTGCGCCTCGCAGTAGGGGCAAATTCGATATTGCACAAGCTCCCTCCTTTCTGTTTGAAATTCAGACTGCGAATTGCAGCCCAGCCTCCAGCATGAAGTCCAGGGAAACGGCCACCCCGCTTTCCAGGTTCCGCGCAGCCGCCCCGCCCAACCCCCGGCAACGGAAATACTCAAAAGACTTCTTGATTTGTGCTTCCACGTTCCTCATGGCAAAGGTTTTCACGCTGGCCGTGGATTTGCTGGGGTCATAGCGGTCAATGGCCCGGATAGCGCAGAGGGCCAAGTCCTGGTACACATCATCCAAGTCTGCATGAACGGCAGTCAGTACACGGCGGTTCTGATTGATGACGCACCAGATGGGGCGGTCCAGCTCCATAAAAATCTCGTTGCGCTGCTCCACCGTGATATAGCGCTCCTCGGGCAGCCCCAGCACTCGCCGGAGCTTCTGCCGGGTTTCCCAAATCGGAACCTGCACCCCGGTTTCCATGCGGTGAACGGTCTGATAGTGGACGCCAGCCAGCCGCGCAAGCTCTTGCTGGGAAATGCCCAGCTCCTGGCGGCGCTCCACGATGGGGACGATAGCGGCATCCAGACAGGGCAGTTCGGCCATTTGATTCAGCTCCTTTCCGTTAAGTTCGCCGCCGCCGATAGGTGGCCCGGTTCATCTTGAAGTCCGGTCTTGCCTGATGGGTAGCTCTCGCCAGATACTCGGAAATCGCTTCCTCCGCAATCCACACTTTTCCGCCAGGCTTCCGTTGTATGTAGGCCAAATGGCCGGTACTACGCTCTGCGTCCAGTGTGGGCAGCGACACGCCCAGCCGGGCGGCTGCTTCCTTGCGGGTCAACAGGACTGGCATTCTGTCCCCTCCTTTCTGCCATCCCCGGCCCCGGCGGGCCGATCCTGATTGACAACTTTCATAAAATCGGCATCCTCGATGCCAAGCGCCTCCACCGCCGCTTTCACGCCATCCAAGAAATAGGATTTATTGGTAGCTCTCCTGTTGATTGCCTCGAAAGCGGACGTGTCCCCTTCCTGGGCGGCCTCTTTTGCCAGCCCTCCCAGTTGGGCGTACATATCGGCTTCCAGCCGATACAGTGGTGCCAGCGCCGCGATGATCTGCTCTTTGTCCAAAATAAATTCCTCCTTGCGTTGGCCACAGGAGGATGATATAATCACCTCATGCGGGCCCGTTGGTTTGGTCAATAGGTTCCGCTAGCCCTGTCAGGTGCTTCCGACACCTGGCGGGGCGTTCTTTTTGCTTGTCCCCCTCTCCGCCCTGTGGTATGATTTGAGCGGAGAAAGGGGGTGAAATCATGCCAAATACTCGTGCGTTTTGCAATCAGGATGACAACGCAGATACCTTAGTTCCCCAACTCGTCGAAGTCCGTGACAGTTTAGGATTTCTGGCCGTACAAGTGCTTGCTGCTAGGGAAAATTTAGCTACGATGGATTACACCGAAATGCTGAATAAGCTCTACCAGATTGTTGATGACTTGCACACGGAATACGATCGCCGGAAACCTACAGGAGCCGTCGACTAGATTGCTTTTGCCTGGCAACCTCTTGGATGTTCACACCATCCAGGAGGTTGCCTCCTTTGTTCCTGAGGGCAGTAAGTACATAATCAAGGGCACTTATCGTTTCCTTGTAAGATAGGCCACTGGATAAGACTGCCTCCATCAGTTGACCACGAAGAGCTTCCTCGCCATTTTGCTGGACCGACATACCATTCACCACCTTTCAAAAATCTCTTTCACCGCCCATTGGTAGAATTCCAGAGCAGATTCTTTGTTGGCCAGCATTGCGAAAAAATGCAATCCGCTTTGGCTGATACAGGTGGCCAAAGTATTTTTCAGTCCAATGTCCAAACGGCACTTTTCCTCGGAATTAAGGTATTTGCTCTGGTGATTCGGGTTTTTGTAGCCGAGAGCCTTACAAACATCAGCAAATACCATCCACTTTTGCCCGTTATTCTCTACCACCCTGATACGAGTGCCATGGTAGTCGAAAGCATGTATTCGCGAAAAAATCTCAGCAATCTGCTCATGCGTCAATGCTGACCTCTTACGGCTGTTCCGATCCATTTTTCCTCCTGTCGTTTACGAGCTGTTTTCAAACGCTGTTCTGCCCTGTGTTGCGAGCAAAGAGATATTCGAGCTCCATTCCGGGGAAAAAGGTGTCTCGGATGGTATAGACTTCTGTCAGTGAAAAATCACCCCGTCCGGCAATCTTGTTTCGAATACTCCTGTCCGTTTTGTGCGTAGCTTTGGAAAGGTCTACTGCCGTCACATTGTGACGCACCATTTCCGCACGAAGATTAGGGAACATACACTCGCCTCCTTTCCACCACCGACGGTGGTTTTTCTTGATAATACCACCGTGCACGGTGGAAGTCAAGAAGAATTTCCACCATGCACGGAAATTTTTCTTGCACCTGCTATACAAAGGTGCTATATTGAAAGCAAAGGGGGCTGACACCATGTGGCTTGATAAACTAAAAGAAATGAAAGAGGCTGCCGACCTCACGACACATGAAATTGCTTTTTTGTCAAAAATACCAGAGCCAACGCTTGAAAAAATATTTGCTGGAGCGACCAAAGACCCAAAACTTGAAACCATGCGGCAGCTGGTGCATTTTTTGGGGTATACGCTTGACGATTTAGAGGACAAGCCCTTGCCGACAAAAAAAGATCCGACCTCAAAAGAGGGCGAGCTAAGCGATGCAGAGTTGCGTTTAGTGGCGTTGTATCGGAAATTAAATCAAGAGGGCCAAGAAAAGTTGCTTGATCTTGCAGATGACTTGGTATCGTCAAAAAAATATATAAAAAGTGATAAGAGTAAACTGGGTAAGGCAAAAGGTGCGTAAAAAAAGCCCGCTCGAATGAGCGGGAAAGGTAATATGGCCTATTGCCGATTCAAATACGAGGGGGATATTTCAATGAAAAAGTTATTTTCTTTATTGACAGTCGTTTTATTGTTGACTGGATGTACTGGCAATCCATCTGTACAAACATCTGAACCTGTTGCTAATACTCCTGTTGTAGAAACTGACTTACATAGTGAAACTCCTTTTGATATGGCAACTTACATGGAAATGGTTGAGGAATTTCATAAGCATGTTGCTAACAATGCTCTCGCTATTGGAAACATGGGCGTTTGGGAAACTAATTTTTTAGAGACACTTGGTCGCACTTCAGATGATATGACCGAAAAAGCCTTTGAATGGTTGGAGGAAAACTCAGATTATACAAAGGACGGGGTAATGGAAGAAGATCAGGCTATCTTGGACGGCTTTTCTGCTATTGTAGCGGCAACAACCAGCGATGAGGCCAATGAGCTGTTTCTACTTGTAAAAGGGGAATATGATTGTTATATTGCGCTTTATGCGACAGTTACCGAGGTGCCATACTCTGTTTCTGCTTTTGGGCAAGAAATGTTGGATAATTTCAACGCTTTAGCTGATAGCATGAATGCTATGAACGATTATTTGGGGCTTTCTGGAACATAACGCTGCCTTTGTAAGCGATTTGCCTTGCGCGAGTACCGTTCTTTAACCATATCAAAACCATACAATATGGTAGCCATACTCGCGCGCGCGCGGGCGCGACGCGCCTATACTACTCTCTATTCCTATCCCTATACTAAGACTGTGCTAATATCTAAATCTACAATCTATCTTAGAAAATCTATCAGTAGAAGTACAGCGGCCGCAAAATCAAAAAACCGCCCCCGGTGCTACCAACACCAGGAGCGGTTAAAAAGGGCAGCAGGCTTGGACGGCTCCACTGCCCTCCTATCATACCAGAGATTGGAGGAAATATCAATGGCCAGGCCAAAAAAACCGACGTATGAGTATGTCGAGAGATTGGGCAGATACCGCAAGCGGATCAAGGACGCCGATGGAAACTACGTAGCCATCTATGGGAGGACACCAGAGGAATTGACGGAAAAGCTGGCTGAGGCCCAGCGCCAAATCGACGAGGCCGTATTCAGGCGGGACAATCCAACAGTGGAGGATTATGCCACCAAATGGCTGACCATGCATAGCTCCCACATCAGGACGACCACCCTTGTCGATTACACGTCCAAAGTCAAAATCTATATCATCGAGCCGCTGGGAAAAAAGTATATGGCCGAGATCACCCCGGATGATGTAAAACTGGCCATCAACAAAGCCGCCCAGCAGTCGACCTCCATCTATCGCGGTGTTCAGATGCTCTACAAGATGATTTTTTCTTCGGCAGTGGAAAGCGGAATTATTGACAAATCCCCATGTGAAAATATCAATCCCAGGGGCGGGAAAGAGCCGAAGGGAAAAACCGCTCTCACCGATCAGCAGGTCAGCACCCTTTTAGATGCGGTTCAGGGCCTTCCTCCATACCCATTCATCATGCTATGCCTTTATGCTGGCCTGCGCCGGGAGGAAGCTCTGGCATTGCAATGGGATAGCGTTTTCCTATCGGACAAAGCTCCCTATATCACGGTACGGCGAGCGTGGCATACGGAGCACAACAGGCCGGTTATTTTGGATGACCTAAAAACCAAAGCCTCCAGAAGAAACATTCCCATTCCCCCGCAGCTGGTAGAGTGCTTGAAGGCCGTCAAGGGGAAATCTGCCTCCGATTTTGTGATTGCCAATCGGGACGGCGGAGCCCTCTCGGAAACCCAGTGGCGTCGGGTATGGGGGTATGTGCGTACCCGCACCGTCAGGGAGCGAACCTACCACCGATATATCAATGGTCAGAAAATCTCACGCACCATAACCCCTGTCCTGGGGGAACGGGCTGCACACAACGGCAATGTGGTATATAGCATCGACTTCGAGGTAACCCCCCATCAGCTCCGGCATACCTACATCACAAATCTGTTGCTGGCTGGTGTTGATGTAAAGACCGTTCAATATCTGGCTGGCCATGAACACGCAAAGATCACGCTGGACATCTATGCTCACCTGACGTATAATAGGCCAGAGGATTTAGCAGACAAGGTTAATCGTGCGTTTTCGGGTTAAATTTGAGGTTAAAGTAATCAATCTATTACAAAACCCGTTGCAGGACAACGGGTACAAAGCAACAGGCGCAAGAAGTACGGCCTCAAGGCCGCCCGCCGCGCGCCCCAGTTCAGCAAGCGATAAATCGCTTGCCTCCTGTGGCTGTCCTCGCGGCATAGCCGCTGCGGTCGGAAGGGCAAACGAGCCACCGGCACGTTTGCTGATCCTTCCGACAGTTCAGCAAGCGCTGATTTTACCGTCAAACTTCAAACTGCCAGCCCGATGGGCTGGCAGTTTTTGTATGCATCATGGATTTTCTACGCGCCAGAGACGCCCCATAGGGCATCCCTGGCGGATGATAATTTTACGCAATAGAGAAGCTTCCCCGCACCAGCAGCTTCGCGTCGGTGGAGGCGGTGAGGGTGCGGTCGGCAATGGTGGCCATGTACAGATGGTTCTTGGTCAGGGATGCGCCGCTGCCCACCGTCCCCCCGGAGGACAAGTCGATGAGGGCCGGCGAAGTATTGGCCTTGACGGTGACGGAACCCACCCGGAGCAGCAGCTCACAGCCCACCCCCAGAGACATGACCTGTCCCTGATTCATGGATACCAGCGTGTAGGAGGCGGAGCCGCCGGAGGGGGTGTTCTGCTCTGCCTGCTGCTTGTACTGGCTGATCTGGTCGGCAAGAGCCCGCTCCAGCTCCTTCTGTCTGGCGGCGGTCTTATCCTCCACCTGCCTGACGATCTGAGGAATAGCGGTCTGATTCAAATAGCTCAGGGTGACCAGGGGATCGCTCTGGTCGCCCCCCGTGGCCAGGGCCGCGCCCGTTCCCAGCAGAACGGCAGACAGGGACAAGGCCCCCAGGCGGATCGTCCAACGCTTGTCCGTTTTTTTCATGGTATTTCTCCTCTTATGTAGGGGCCGCCGCCCTCGGCGGCCCGCCTGGATTGATATCAGTCACTGGAAAGACGGACCGCCGAGGGCGGCGGTCCCCACAGTTATACCATCGTCTCCGGGTGGAGACCAAAGCTCACCGCAATGGCGGTATCCACCTGCTTCATCACGCCGTCGTCCAGCCGGCCCATCTTCTCCCGCAGGCGCCGTTTGTCCAGGGTGCGCACCTGCTCCAGCAGGATCACCGACTCCTTGGGCAGGCCGCAGCTCAAGGGCGCCACCGAGATATGGGTAGGCAGACGGGCTTTCCCCGTCTGAGAGGTGATAGCCGCCGCAATAACGGTGGGGCTGTGCCGGTTGCCGGTATCGTTCTGTACGATGAGCACAGGGCGCACGCCCCCCTGCTCGCTGCCCACCACGGGACTCAGGTCGGCGTAAAAAATGTCGCCTCGTTTCACGCTGTTATCCAAGTACACTCACACTCCGCTGGAAGATAGCACCGCGTTACAGCCGAAGTAGTCGTATGTAACGCTGTACTATGATTCTCCCACGGGGCGGCGGGCCTTATACCTGTCTTGGAAAAAGAATTTGAGCTTTTATATGGCCACAGATGGACCCCGGCCCACTCCGGCGGCCCGCCGCGCCCCGCAAACCCGGGGGCCGACGCCCCCGCGCTCCAACCCATCCTATGTTGGGACGGGCCGGCCGGTCACGGGGCCGGACAGGCAGCGCGGCGGCCTGTCCGCGGGCTTTTGGAGGATTTTTCAGACAATCCGGGCCCCATTCTCCCAATAGACGCGGGGAACACGGCCGCTGACGCGGCAGACCAATTCGTCCGTGATGGTCCCGGCCAGCTCGGCAATCCGGTTCAGGTCCTTGTCGTAGATGACAGCCACATCCCCCACCCGCACCTGGGGCAAAGCGGTGACATCGGCCATACACATGTCCATGCAGATGCGGCCCAGAATGGGACAGGGTGTGCCGTGGAGCTTCACCTGCAGCTTGTTGGACAGGGACCGGGGCAGGCCGTCGGCGTAGCCGATGGAGAGCACCGCTACACGGGACTCCTTTGCCAGCGTGGCGGTGCAGCCGTAACCCAGCTTGGTCCCAACGGGCATGGTGCGCACCGAGGTGACCCTGGCCCTCAAGGTCATCACGGGCACCAGCCGGGGCTCGCCCCGGATTTCGCTGGCCGGGTCGGGGTAATGGCCGTACATAGCGATGCCGGGCCGGATCAAATTCATGTGTGTCCAAGGATAGTTTAACACAGCGGCGCTGGAGGCGCAATGGTAATTTTTCAAATGGATGCCCGCCTGCTCCAGCACGGCGCGGGCCTCCTGGAAACGGCGGCCCTGAAGTTCGGTGTAGTCCACGTCCTCATCGGCGGCGGCAAAGTGTGTGAACATCCCCTCCGCCCGCAGTGAGGGTAAGGCGCACAGGGCCTTGATCTCCTCCACAGTGGCGGCCTGGCTGCCCTCCCGCCAGGTAAAGCCCAGCCGGCCCATACCCGTGTCCAGCTTGATGTGGATGGCCAGCTCCTTCCCGGCGGCCGCGGCGGCGGCGGACAGGGCACGGCCCAGCTCCAGGTCGCCCACCGTCTGGGTGACATCGTATTCCAGCAGGTCGCCGGCCAGCTCCACCGGGGTCTGACCCAGGCAGAGGATTGGGATGGTCACCCCCGCCTGGCGCAGCTGGACAGCCTCGTCCAGACAGGCCACCGCCAGCATCTCCGCCCCCAGCTCCTGGAGCTTCTTTCCGATGACCGGAGCCCCGTGGCCGTAGGCGTTGGCCTTTACCATGCCCAGCACCTTCACCGGGCCATCCGCGTTATGGCGGGTCCAGTCCCGGATGGCATGGTAGTTGTGGGCCAGAGCGTCCAGGTCGATGTCCACCCAGGCGCGGGTCTCTCGTTTGTCAGTCATAGGTATGACCCTCTCTCTTTTTCTAATTACCCGTAAATTCTGAAAACTCGCATAAGATCACCCGAAAGCCGTCTGTGCTGATCTCACCCCGCGTCAGTGCGTGGGTGGCGGCATCAAACCACAAAGCGGTCTCGGCGCCTGTGCCGGGGGAGCCGGCCGGGTCGCCGCAGTCCACCCGGAGGACAGCCCCGTCCTCCTCCAGGGCGCAGGCGGTGATGTAGCCGGAGCGGGCCGCCTCCAGCAGGGCCGGGACGGCGGAAACGGGCGTGAGGCCGTTCTCGTCCAAAGGGCCGGTCTCCACCGATATGCCGTCAAATTCCAAAAGGTTCTCCCCGCCGGACATCCGGGCGGTGAGACCGGCCACCGTCTCCGGGGCGGCGAGGGTGAGAAGGGTCTCTTCCCCGCTCACCGCCACGGCCATCTCGTACCGATATACCCGCTGGCCGTAGTCGGCGGTGACAGCCGCCCGGGCGGCGCATCCGTCCATGGCCAGGTACTCCCCCCGGATGGTCAGGGCCAGTTCCTCTCCCTCGTTCCCTCTCCCCTGGCCGCAGCTGGCCAGCAGAAGGGTTGTCATTAGTACGCAAATCAGATATTTGCGCACGGTAGTACCTCCGTTTCTGTTCTTTCCTTTTGAAAAAGGAAAGAACCAAAGGAAAACTTTCGGGAAAAACTTCGTTTTTCTTCTTACTCGGAATATTGGTTCAGAATCTCCGGAAGGGCCTCTATTAAATCGGTGGGCAGCATGGCGTACTCCCCCAATTTCCGGGCGCACAGGTCGCCGGCCAGGCCGTGAAGCTGAACGGCCCGGGCTACCACCAATTCCCTTTGGCTGTCCCGGCCCTGAACCAGGTGCCTCTGCCCCAGTAGGGCGGCGACCATCCCGGCCAGCACGTCCCCGGAGCCCCCCTTGGCCATGCCGGGGTTGCCCGAGGCGTTGATGCAGGCGGAGCCGTCCGGGGCGGCGGTGACGGTGCCGTGTCCTTTGAGCACCAGAATGCAGCCGTGGTCCCGGGCAAAGTCCCGTGCGGCGGACAGCCGGTCCTTCACAGGCAGGCTGCAGCCCGTCAGCCGGGCAAATTCCCCCTCGTGGGGGGTGAGGACCGTGGGGCCGGAGCGTTTGTCCAAGATATCTATATGCCCAGCCAGCGCGTTTATGCCATCGGCGTCCAGCACCACGGGGATGTCCAGGTCGGCCAGCAGAGACAGGACAAGCCGCTCTGTCTCCGGCGCCCGCCCCAGTCCGGGGCCAATCACCGCCACGTCGCAGCCCCGGGCCTTCTCCAGGACGGCGGCATACTCCCCCGAGAGCGGGAAGGGCATGGCCTCGTCGCATTTGACGGCGACGATGGGGTAGATATCCCGGGGGACCCCTAAGTACACCAGCCCCGCTCCGGCGCGCAGAGCGGCTCTCGCCGCCAGGACAGGCGCGCCGGTATATCCCTCGCTCCCGGCCAGAATAAAGATTTTCCCAAAATCCCCCTTGTGCGCGGTACGGGGCCGGCGCGGCAAGGGCGAGCCGGAATCGTCCACGGCACAGATCGAGGGTCCTTGCCGGTCCAGCTCAAACTCCAGGTCGCGGGGGATACCGATGTCCATCACCCGCACCTCTCCGGCGCAGGCGCCCCCCTCTCCCATGTACAGCCCCGGCTTGGGGCGGGTGAAGGTAATTGTCGCCTTGGCCCGGACGGCCTCCCCCAGGACTTCCCCGGTGTCGGCATGGACCCCGGAGGGGATATCGCAGGCCACCACCGGACAGGACCGGCCGTTCATCAGGCGGATGGCGGTGAGGAAGGGACCCTCCGCCGGGCGGGTGAGGCCGATGCCGAAGAGGGCGTCCACCATGCAGTCGCAGGTGGACAGCCAGGTGGTGATCTTCTGCTGTTCAAAGCTCAGTGTGTCCGCCAGACTTTCCTGGCTGGTCATATCAATGGTAAAGTCCTCCAGCACGCCCCCGGAGGCGGCAAGCCTTTCCTCCATAGCTCTGGCGTCGGGAGTCATTTTGACCCGGTCCCCCACCAGAAACACCCGGACGTGATACCCGCCCAGATAGAGGGCTGCGGCGATGCCGTCCCCTCCGTTGTTGCCCGGACCACAGAAGATGGCCACCCGGGGGGTCTTGTCCCGGTTCTTGGAGGTGACGATCTTCTCCAGCTCCTTCATCTGCCGCTTTTCCTCGGCGGTCGGCTTTTCGTCCGATTTGGAGCGGGCGAAGATAACGGCACTGGAAAGAGCAACGCACTTGGACCGTTCCTTGTCCACAATCTCCCGAACGTGGACGGCCAGCCCCTGGGCGGCGCGGTCCATCAGCTCCAGGGAGGGAATCCCCCGCTCCTCAATGGCCCGGCGGTCCAGCTCCTTCATTTGAGCCGCGGTGGCTAATGGCAGCATGGAGTACCTCCTACTTCAAAAACCCGTTGACGATCTGCTCCTCGGCCTCCTTCTCGGTGAGGCCCAGGGTCATGAGCTTGGTGAGCTGCTCCCCGGCGATCTTGCCGATGGCCGCCTCGTGGACCAGCTGGGCGTCCAGGCAGTTGGCGGTGACCTCCGGGATGGCGGACACCACCCCCTCGTCCATAATGATGGCGTCGCACTCGGAGTGACCGTAGCAGGCGGCGTTGCCGTTGATGCGGGCCAGGAAAATCTGCTTGGACTGGTCCCGGGCCACAGAGCGGGAGATCACGTTGGTGTGGCAGCCCTCGCCGTCCAGGTCTACGGTGAAGTCGGACTTGGCCAGCTGCTTGCCGTGGGTCATCACCTTCTCCTTGATGATGAGAGTGGAATGGGGGCCCAGTTTGGCGGTGGTGCTGCGGACGGTGGAGTCCACCCCCTTGATCTGGGTGGTCTCCATCTCCATGTAGCCCCCCTCGTCCAGCTCGACGACGGTGGTGGGATTCATGATGTTTTCGCCGGAGCCGTCCCCCTCGCCGTAGTGCTTTTCCACATAGCGCACCCGGGCGTTTTTACCCACGTGGAAGGTGTGAATGCCCGAGTGCTCCGACGCCTGCACGCCGCAGTTGTGGATGCCGCAGCCGGCCACGATGGTAACGTCGCTGTCCTCGCCGATGAAGAAATCGTTGTACACCATATCCTTCAGCCCGCTCATGCTGAGCACCACCGGGATATGGACCGACTCGTTCTTCGTCCCGGGCTTGATGATAATGTCGATGCCGTCCTTGTCGGTCTTGGTAACAATGTCGATGTTGGCGGTGGTGTTCCGCCCCGCCTTCTGTCCATTGGCCCGGATGTTGTAGGCGCCCTCGGGCACCTCGTGGAGCCCGGCCACCTGCTCCAACAAGCTCTTTTGTATCGCGTCCATAAAAATTCCTCCTTTACCGCACCTTGTCGGTCAGCGCGGAGCACACTCCAGGGGCTCCCCCCAGCAAGGTGGGCAGCACATCCTTCCGGGGGCCGTCGTTGACCACCTTGCCGCCCGACAGAACAATGATCCGGTCGGCAATGTTGAGAATCCGCTCCTGGTGGGAGATAATCAGGATAGAGCCGTTGATCTTCTCGTGGAGGTGCTCAAAGACCTGGATCAGGTTGGAGAAGGACCACAGGTCGATGCCCGCCTCCGGCTCGTCAAAGACGGACAGGCTTGTCCCCCGAGCCATGATGGTGGCAATCTCGATGCGCTTGAGCTCGCCGCCCGACAGAGAGGCGTCCACCTCCCGGTCGATGTAGTCCTTGGCGCACAGACCCACCTCGGACAGGTAGCTGCAGGCCTCGGGCACGCCGATATCCTTGCCGCTGGCCAGGGTGATGAGGTCCTTCACCGTCAGGCCCTTGAACCGCACCGGCTGCTGGAAAGCGAAGCTGATGCCCCTCCGGGCACGCTCGGTGACGGACAGCCCGGTGATGTCCTCCCCGTTGAATAGAATTTTCCCCTGCGTGGGGGTGTAGATGCCGGCGATCACTTTGGCCAGGGTGGACTTTCCGCCGCCATTGGGGCCGGTGATGGCCACAAAGCGCTCGCTGATCGTTAAATCAATGTCGTGCAGGATGCCCTTGTTGTCGCCGTCCTGCTCCACGTCATAGCTGATATGTTGTAATTCCAGCATAGGGGTCTACCTCCCTGTTTCTCATGTTCGGCCCATTGTAACACAGTGCGCCAAATTTGTCCATAGTATTTTCCTATCTTCTTACTAGGGAAATAAATTTCCTTCTTTTTTGGAATTATACCCCTTTTCCTCTTGCATTACAAGAATATTTGTGGTATAAGTACGAATAGCGCCGCTTTCGGCGGCCGGAAAAATGCGAGGAACGGGAAAATAGCGGGAAACACTCACCAGAGAGAGGCGGCCGCCGGCTGTAAGCCGCCTTGGAGGACGGCCCGCTTGGTTCGCCCGGGAGCGGCCCCTGAGAGGGGGACGGGTCCTCCGCCGTTACCGGAGATTTGAGTGCGCGCATATGCGCGAATGCGGGTGGTACCGCGGAAGGCTTGCCTTTCGTCCCCATTGATTGGGGCGGAAGGTTTTTTGTTTGCCGGAAATAACTTTCAGAAAGAATGAGGATTGCCATGAAAAAATTCCATACTTCAGCGTTGGCACTGGCCGTTCTGATGTGCCTGGGGCTGTTTACAGCCTATCGAAAGCCCGTTCCAGGAACCGGGTTCCCCTCCTCGGAGCCAAGTGGAAACAGGTCCTCTTCCGCTTCTTCCGTTTCCTCCTCCGCTCCTTCCGCTTCTTCCTCTTCTTTTGTCGATTCCTCCTCTGCTTCTGCCGATTCCTCTTCCGATTCCTCAGGAGGAAGCGGAGCGGACGTGTCCGTTCCGCCTGAGTCTGGCAGCGCCGACCCGGTTCACAATACCAAGTTGTATATCCTGATGTACCACGACTTTGTAGAGGGAGACGGAGCAGACTGCAACAACTGGACCCTCCCCGTCAGCCGCTTCCGGGAGGATCTGCAGTGGCTGTCTGACCACGGCTACACCGCCGTGCTGCCCAGTCAGCTGGCCGCGGGGGAGCCTCTGCCCGAGCGGGCCGTGATGATTACCTTTGACGACGGCTACGAGAGCAACTACACTCTGGCCCTCCCGGTCCTTCGGGAGTTCAACGCCGGGGCGGTCATCTCCCTGATTGTCAACCACATGGACCGCCAGGACCCGGGATGGCTGACCTGGGACATGTGCCGGGAGATGTCCCAAACCGGACTGGTGGAGTTTGGCTCCCACACCTATGAGTCCCACGCCGGAGACGGCATCAAGCGCCTGAAGGGGGAGGGCCGGGAGGAATACGAGGCCCGGATTTTCCCCGACATTGCGAAGAGTATCTCCATGATTCAGTCTGAGGTGGGCGGCGAGGTGCTTTTCTTCGCCTACCCCCACGGGACGACCGATAAGTGGGCAGCCGGGTTTCTCAAAGAGCATTTCTCCGTCAGCGTGACCACCCGGCACGGCCCGGCCGATATCTCCGACGGTCTGTATGATATGCCCCGCCACAACATCAGTATGGTAGCGGATGTTTCCGAATTTCTGCCTGCCTGATAATCCAACGAGAAGGAGTTTTACCAATGAAAGAACAGCTAGCGAAGATTAAAACCGAGGCCCTGGCCGCCTTTGAAGAGGTGGCCTCCCCCGCCGCCCTGGACGAGCTGCGGGTCAAATACCTGGGCAAGAAGGGTGAGCTGACCGCCGTTCTGAAACAGATGGGCAGGCTGTCCGCCGAGGAGCGGCCCGCTATGGGCGCCCTGGCCAACGAGGTCCGCGCCACTCTGGAGGGGGCCATTGAGTCCGCCGCGAAGAAGCTGGAGGGGGCCGCTATGGAGGCCCGGCTCAAAGCGGAGGCTTTGGATGTCACCGTCCCCGGCAAGGCGGTCACATTGGGCCACAAGCACCCCATGTATATCGCCCTGGACGAGATCAAGGACATTTTTGTGGGCATGGGCTTCACCGTGCTGGACGGCCCCGAGGTGGAGCTGGCCGAGCTGAACTTCGACCGGCTCAACGCCGAGGAGGGCCACCCCTCCCGGGATTGGTCCGACACCTTTTACTTCGACGAGGACAGCCGGGTGATGCTCCGCTCCCAGACCTCCCCCATGCAGGTGCGGGCCATGGACACCATGCCCCTGCCCATCCGCATCATCGCCCCCGGCCGGGTGTACCGCAAGGACGAGGTGGACGCCACCCACTCCCCCATGTTCCA